>VFSW01002909.1_pt1 | contig 25759 bp, 21 predicted proteins | sample 5358111 | NCBI WGS metagenome assembly VFSW01 (sample SAMN11554181, study PRJNA540505) | mine drainage metagenome | isolation source: sediment from site ElyBrook_90M | place: USA: Ely Copper Mine, Vershire, VT | collected 2017 | reverse complement strand
TTGCGGGAGTGACCTCGGCCCATGACCTGGGCAAGTGGTCTGGATTCTGCCAGATGCGTCCTGGTTGAGGGTGCCGCAGACTCGGTTGAGATTGAGGCAGACTCGGCCGAGTTTGGCGGATGTGATTCGTTCGGGAACAGATGGGCCGCGGTCGAAGTTGCTGCAAACGCGGCCGAGTTTGCCGGGGACTCGGCCGGGTTTGCGGCAGAGGCGGCCAGGTTTGCGGCAAAGTCGGCCGAGAGAGCGAAGGGCAGGAGGCGGACGGAAAGGTGGACGGAGAGTCGAGCGGAACGATTAGAGGAACGATGCGCTGCAACGATGAGGGAAGGGCGCAGGGGAGCGCGCGTGGAGCTTTGGGTTGTCGCTGCTGCCGGCATGGGCTTGTCCTCTCCGACGAGAAAAGGCTCGCTGCGTGGCGAGCCTTTTCGTGATCTTGTGGGGCGGGAAAAATATCTTACCCCCTATTATTAGAATACCAAGTCCAGCTAGAAAGTCGGCCAACTATGTTGGGGTTGGGCGGGTTGTAAGTGGCATGGAATGTGGGGTCATTACTTTGGTGGGGAGGGTGGGGGCTTGACAGGAAATGGAAGGCCCTCGGGTTCGTCCATCGACGCCGCCTTTAGGGTAGTAATTTGCTGTGGCAGGCGTTGATGAATCGAGTCATGAGCAACAGGGTGATCTAGACTTCCAGATTCTGCTGCACGCTCTTGGTCTTGACCGTTCCGAGGTCGGGCGGGACCTTGAGCCCGTCCGCGAAAAACATCACTTCGGAACCAGTTCGTGCCGATCTTGCACTGTAGCCAATATCGTAGGTGACGTGTCGAGCAGCGGTATAGAGAGCGCGGATCTCCTTCACGTTGTCGTACGAGACCATCCACCGCTGCCGTAGGCCCCCTCCGACAACGAATTTCGCAACATCAGCATGGTCGTCGGGCTGGTAGAAATCGTGGTACAACTCGCGCCCCTTCACGAAGTAGGGCGGATCGAGATAGACAAGCGTCTTGTCGGGCCATTTCTGACTTCCAGCCTTCAGGTATTTCAGGGCGTCTTTCCGGGTGAGGGTGATGCGACTGCGCATCCGCGCAATCGCCGTGATCCGAGTGATCAGCTCAGGGGCGTTGAATCTGGCGTCTATCTTCCACGGGCCCGTTTGATCGCGGCCCCCAATGATACCGCCGTTCAGAATGCCCGAGCGATTAGTGCGATTGAGGTAAAAGGTCGCAAAGCCAACGGCAAGATCATCATGATCATCAGGGTGCGATAGGACGGCTTTCTGCGCGTCCCACTCTTCGGTCGTCAGTGGCACATCGCGGATCAGGCCGCAAAGCTCGTCCGTATAGCTGAGAGCGCTTTTCCAGAAGGCGTGAATTGGTCGGCTCACATCGTTGATGTGGATGCGGCTTACGTACTCATGCAGCAAGAGCTCTAGCGCGATAGCAGCGCCGCCAGCATAAGGCTCGACGTATTCGCCGTCCAGAAGGCTGTTTGCCTTCAGGAGTGCCTTTACGAAACCAGCCAGTTTGCCCTTGCCGCCGGGGTAGCGTAGGGGCGTGAAATGCCGAAGGCGATGGGTTGGGACTGGCGCAGGTTCAATCACGGCCAGATCCTCTCGAAGAATGGTTGCGCACCATCCCATGCTACGGTCAAATCCCGCTCGGTCGCTCCTACGAATCGGCTGTGTACATAGGAGTGCCACAGTTCTACCGACAGCGGAGAACGAATATCGCTCATACCGCGGCGGATCGCATCGAACTCTTTCTTATCTGCGCCGTCAGCGATCATTCGCTCCATGGCTTCTTCGATTTTGCTCTTCAACGACTTGTCTTTGTCACCAGCGCCCTGAGTCGGAAACCTCAGCGAGATCGGCGGGTTGGCTACCTTCGTCAGGTAGTGATCCACCGAGTTTTCAATGAACACGCGCAGCATTACCGCGATCGCGTTCGGAAAGGTGTCGAGGTGCATCTTCCGAAGCTCATTGTAGATTTCCCCTGTTTTCGAATTGGTCACGTTCAGGCGGCAGTGCTTCGGCACGATGTTGTGCCGGAGCGTGGCGCGCTGGGCCCGCTTCGCGGCCGCCTTAGGTGCCGGTATGGGAAAGTCGCTTTCGGTGATTCCTTCGAGCGGACGTACGCTCGATGTCTTCTTGCGCAGGTCGGCGCCGTCGATCTTGCGCGTCACGTAATCGATCTGCTGGTCACGTAGCTTTAACTTAGTGACATTGACCTTTTTCTCGGCCAGGTCGAGCACGATGCTGCGCAGCGGCTTCATGACCTCTTCGGCCGGAAGCGATGTCGCCAGCTTGCCGTCCTTGATCTCAACTCCGATCTGCTTCCGAACGGCTGGCGTCGAGAGGAGACGATCCAACGTTGTGATCGGGAACCGGTCGTCGAGCCGTTCTCGCTGCTCGTCGGAGAGTGGCGCATGTTGTCGCACAAAATCGAGAGCTTGGAGTGCCGGGTCGGCTCCACGGAATCGCTTGCCAGCGATGCCGGACCAGCCAACGATGCCTTTGCCTTCGTTCTCGCCGCTATGTCGGAGCAGCAGCCAAGGAGCGGCTTCGTTACGATCGGCCACTTCAAAAGCGTCGATCGGCTCGATAGAGCTGGCTTCGAAATTCTCCGCGGCTTTCTCCAGACGTTTCCGCAGGCCGGCCCTCACATCAAGGCCTGTAAGTACCCCAGGGCTGTGGAGTATCTTCAGGGCCAGCGTCCGACGGTTTCCCTCAAGGACGATGAACTTGCCCTTCCGCTCCGACTTCGTGACAAGGAGCCTGTCCATCGGGTTTAGGCCGTCCTCGGCGATGCTTTCTGCCAGGACGGCCAACTTGATGTCCTGGTCGTCGATAATGCGCTGCATGACCTCATATTGGCCTTCCGCCTTGTTGATTCGCGGATTCCAGAGATCGAGTTCCATCTGATCTATCTTCAGGTGCTTGTGTGCCATAGCTCCCGCTCAACCAGCTATACATCCCATGGAATGTTCTTTAATGCTCGAACAAGGATATATCCTGGCTGTCCCATCTGCGGTGCATTTTGGGGGGCGGCATACGGCGGTTCTGGCGAAGGATTGGAAGGAGCCGCTCAGAAAGGCCCCCAGTGCTGTTGATAGCGGTCCGTAACCAATGGTGCCACTACGCACCGCCTGTCCATCTCTAGCGCAGCAGGTATTTTTGAATTAATAGTGTTCGAGCAGTTTCCGCAGAGTGGCGGCCAGGTTGTCGTTACGATCGCGCGCGGCGAGATCGAGGGCTCTCCGCTCGGCTTCGACGGCCTAGGCCGGATGGCCGCTTCGGTCACAGGCTTTCGCCAACTCGGCGAGGCAGTGCCAGGTGGCACTCTGGCTGAGTTCGACGGCTTTCTCAAGCGGAGGGACAGCGGCGGTGGAGTCGCTGGCGGCATTGAGAGCGTAGCCTCAGGACCCGCCTCAGGACCGGGTCGGCAACCTGGAGAGGGTGCTGCGGAGCCGCAACGCGACCCATGCCAAAGCTACAAGTCCCGCGCTTCACACGGTGAAGGCAAATACCTGCAAAAAATCAGCACGTGAGAAAATCGTGGATTTCTCACAAGCAGGGGGAATCTTCAAAAACTGTTACTACGAAAGTTGCGCAAAACAAAGGAGCCGCCGAGACCATCCCCTTGTGGATGGTCTCAGCCAGAGCGAGGCAGAGCGCTAATTTACCGTCAGCGTGAACGTCGCATTCTGGGTCTGCGAGCCCGCCGTTCCGGTGATCGTGACTGTGTAGGTCTTCGACGTTCCGCCGCCGCCGCCGCCATTGCTTCCGCCGGATCCGCCGCAGCCCACGGACACGCCGGCAATCAGCAGCAACGCCACGACCAGCGGCATCGTGCGCCGCGGACTGAAGATCGGGGGCACGTTCTTCCTCCGTCCGAAAATCCACAACGCACCCGCTGCCAGCACCGCAACCGTCGCCACGCCGCCCGACCGCGATCCTGGACGCCACGGGATCGTCAGCGCTCCCGACTGCGTCGTGCCGATCGTGAGCGTCGTCGTTGCCGCAGCGCCGTTCGGCGTCACCGTCGCAGGGTTGAACGTACACGACGGGCCCACCGGCTGTGAGCTGCACGCAAAGCTCACCTGGGAATTGAACCCGCCCGAGGGCGTGACCGCGATCGTCGTCGTCGTCGAACTGCCCGCCGTCACCGTCGCGCTGGCAGGGCTCGCCCCGATGGTAAACGACGGCGTCACCGCGCTCACCGTGACCACCACCGCATTCGACGTGGACCCAGCAAAGTTGGTGTCGCCCGAATAGACAGCAGTCACCGAATCCGCACCCACCGGCAAGGCCGCCGTCGGGAACGTCGCTACGCCGGAACTGTTCAGCGCCGCGCTGCCCAGGTTCGTCGTCCCGTTCATGAACGCCACGGTGCCTGTCGGCGTTCCGGAAGCCGCCGTAACTGTATCCGTGAACGTTACATTTGCGCCGCTCGCGATCGTCGCCGGCGAAGCCGTCAGCACGCTCGTCGTCGCCGCTCCCACCTGCGGAGTCACCGTAACCGCCACTGCTGGTGACGTGCTCCCGGCAAACGTCGCGTTCCCCCCGTACACCGCCGTGATCGTATGCACGCCCACACTGAATGCGTTGGTCGGGAACGCCGCCATTCCGGATCCATCCAGCGTCGCCGTTCCCAGCGCTGTTGTTCCGTCCATGAACGTCACACTCCCCGCCGGCGTCGACGAAGCCGAAACTGTAGCAGTGAGTGTTACATTTGTTCCCTGCGTCACCGTGTTCCCGGGTGCGACGGTCATCGTCGTCGTGGTCGGAGTCAGCGTACTGGTCGCGCCTTTGTTGATCAGCACCGCCGACCCGGCCACCAGGTCCGGCTTGCCGTCCGCGTTGAAGTCGATCGCCTGCGAGGCTCCAAACAGGATCAGGTCGATCGCCTGTACCGGTTCATTCAGTCCGGCCGACGGACTGAAAACCTGCACGGTCCCATCGCCATTCCCGAGCAGGATGCCCGTGTCCAGTGGCGGGTCGAATCCTGTGATCGCAACGTCCTTCTTGCCGTCGCCATTGAAGTCTGCGACTGCCAGGCCCCAGCCGAGACTGCTGCCCACTCCGACATCCTGAATCGCCGGCGCCTGGAACGTGCCGTCTCCGTTGCCGAGAGAAATCGCCACTTCTCCCTGCGCGGCGTTCGCAGTAGAGCCCAGCGTGATCAGGTCCGGCTTACCGTCCCCGTTCATGTCCGCCAGCACGATCTGCCCCAACGCCGACCCGAACGCAGGCGGCCCAATGTTATCGGCCACCTTCGGCGTCGTTGCCGTGCCGAACGTTCCGTCGCCGTTGCCCGGATACAGCTGCAGCGAGTAGCTAATCGTTCCGGAGGTGTTCGTCGTATTCAGCACGAATAAATCCAGCGCTCCGCCCGGCCGGGTGTGTCCCACCTGCACCACCTGCGGCGCGTTACTCGTCGGCGCGGTCGTGCTCTTGTAGGTCTGGATCACCTGCGGCGCCGCAAAGCTCCCCGAACCGGTGCTTAGCTGCACCGCAATTCCCTGGTAGTAAGTCTGCGTCTGGTAGTCTTCGTCCGAATACGTGTAGACCAGATCCGCCTTGCCATCCCCATTCACATCCGCCACGATCAGGCCGCTCAGGGTCTCGCCGTAGTCGTTATCCGGAGCGGGCACAAAGCTGGGCCCCTGCACCCAGACCGGCGTCTGGAACGTGCCGTCGCCATTGCCGGTCGCCACAAAGAACCCTGGGTATCCTCCCGGCGCGTCGAACCCCTGCGCGATGTAGACCAGGTCCGCATTTCCGTCCCCCGTTACGTCGCCCAGGCCGTAGGAATCCAGCTGCTGGAACGTAAGCTGCTGCCCGCTGAGCGTCACCGGAGAAATTGTGAACGTCTGCTTCGCCGTGAAACTGCCGTTGGCTTTTCCCACGTACGAGGTCATCGTCACGCTGGTGCTGTTCAGCGTCGTGTTCACGCCAACACCGTCCGGGATGTGGTCCCCGTTCAGGTCGGCCAGGTTGGTCCCCGTGAACACAAACGGCATCGACGGCGCGCCCTGGAACGTTCCGTCGCCATTGCCCATCAGGGCGTAACCCAGATTTCGGTCGAACTGATCGCCGCCAAACATCCCCGCGCTCGCGGTCCCGCTGAAGAGATCGGGATTGCCGTCTCCGTCCAGATCCGTCGACATCATGTATCCGGTGTTGTTGATGGTCGAGTACGCGCCCGCCGGCGTGAACGTCCCATCGCCCTTGCCCAGGAAAATCGAAATCGACACCTGGTTATCCAGCGCGATGTCTACCTTCCCATCCTTGTTGAAATCCGCCGCTGCGATGTTTGCCCCCAGCTGCGTTCCCCCACCGGTGCCCGGAAAGGCCAGGCTGGCAGCCTGGGTAAACGTGCCGTCGCCGTTCCCGAACAGCACCACGCCGGAGCTGGTGATCAGGTCCTTCTTGTTGTTGTTCCGGAGGCTGGCCGAGATCATGCCTGTATAGGGCTGACCCGTCGCTCCGCTCGGCGGCGTCAGTGTCACATTCTGCGGGTTCGCGAAATTTCCGGCGCCATCGCCCGCCAGGAACGTGAGGTACTGCGTCGTCCCCGTCGCAAATGCCGTGCTCGATGCCACAATGTCCAGCTTCCCGTCGCCGTTGAAATCGTCGATCACCGCACTGTCCGCCGACGCGCCTCCCAGGCTGTAATTCACCGGCGAGCCGAACCCGCCATCCCCGTTCGCGTCTCCCAGCAACACCGAGATCGTCCCGGCTCCCGACGTGATCGCATCGCTCAGAACCACGAGGTCAGGATTTCCGTCCCCGTTCAGATCGGCCGCCACCAGCGCCAGTGGATTCGGCAGGCTCGTGATCTCCTGCGACGAGATTTCCGCATCCGTCGTCCCGTTCGCGACTACGGTCTCCACGTAGTTGGCCGATCCGCCGTAGAACGCCTCCGCGTAAACCTTGTTTCCAGCTTTCGTTTTTCCCACGTAGGCCAGCTGCCGCGACGGATTGCCCGTCACCGGATCGCCGCAGCCCGCCGGCCAGTTGCCGCCATTCGTCGTGAGTCCTGCCTCGTTGTGCAGAATCTGATCGAAATTCGGCGTCGTCGCTCCGTCAATCGTGTAGCTGAATGTCGGCAGACTCAGCGTGTATTTCACCGATCCCATCGTCAGCGAGCAATTCGCCGTCCGCTCCATGCCGAGGATGTCGCCACCCAGTCCATTGATCGTCGTGATGTTTCCGAAGAAATTCGCCAGCGGAGCCGTCTGCACCGACTGCGGCGACACCGCCTCCGCCAGCAGCCGCCGTGTCATCTCCGCGACGGACAAATCCCGGAAGAACGGATGGGTCTCCGACTGCCACTCTCGCAGCACTGCCTCCCGTTGCTCCATGGAGAATTTCGGATATCGCTGCGACGCAGCCAGCATGTTGGCTCGGAGCGCCAGCGTCGACTTCTCTTTCATCGAGCTGAATGCCAGAACGACCGCCACCCCGGCAGCCACGCAGACCAGAGGCATAACGAGCCAACGACTTTTCATGAGGCACCTGTTCCATCCCGGCGCGACCGGCGCTGGCGGCGGCATGGATCGAGAGAGGTTGTTCGGCGGGGGACGGGAATCAGCCGGTATCGCTGACGTACGGCGAGGTTCCGGTGAGTGGCGTCATTCTAGGGAGATTGCGGAAGTCGCGTCAAGACACCACTTCGAACTTCTAAGTACCCTTCAACGGTAACAACCGTGCGCCTGCCCGGGGTTCTGCGTCGTAGTATGGTGATACCACCTGATCCGCACGCGGAGGGATGTGTGAGCGGTTGAAACAGGCGGTCTTGAAAACCGCTGTGCCCGCAAGGGCACCGGGGGTTCGAATCCCTCTCCCTCCGCCAGATCCTTCCAAAGAGTTCGTACAGACTGAGGTCCTTCCCTTCGCTCAGGATTTCGCCTGCGGGCTCGGACGCCCGCAAGACGGCTCAAGTTCGAATCCCTCTCCCTCCGCCAGATTTAAATCCTTTAGAATCAGGAACAAATCAAGGCTATAATTTACTTGACTCGCCCACGGTTTAAGGCTACTATTTCGTTCATGGGCAACGCGATGCAGACCGAACCAACCAGCCTTCAGGAAGCCATTGTTTACTTCTCGAATCCTGACAACTGCATTGAATACATCACCGCGCGGCGCTGGCCGAACGGCGTGATTTGCCCGATTTGCGGCTCTACCAAGGTCAGCGCGTTCAACCCAAAACGGCGCACCTGGAAGTGTGGCAGCCATCACGCCCGCCGCGAGTTCTCCGTCAAGGTTGGGACGATCTATGAGGATTCCCCGATCACGCTGGATAAGTGGCTGACGGCAACGTGGATGCTGACGAACTGCAAAAACGGGATCAGCAGTTACCAGATTGCTCGCGACCTGAAGGTTACGCAAAAGACAGCGTGGTTCCTGCTCCACCGCATCCGCCTGGCTTTGGGCGAGGCCCCAAAAGGCAAAATGGGCGGGAGCGGGCCAGTCGAAGTGGATGAGGCTTTCATCGGCGGCACGCCGAAGTTCATGCACGCTAAAAGGCGTATGTCGCTGGGTACGGGAATCGGTGGGCGCACGGCGAAGGTGCCGGTAATGGGAATGCTGGACCGTGATTCGCGTCAGGTTCGCGCACAGGTGGTTCCGAACGTAAAGCGCGAGACGTTGCAAAACGCGATCCTGAAGGAGATTGAGACTGGAGCAACCATCTACACCGAGAACGCCAGCACCTTCGACACGTTGGCTGCGAAGGACTACATCCACGCGACCGTGAATCACGTCGAAGAGTATGTGCGCGGCCAGGTTCACACGCAGGGGATCGAGAACTTCTGGTCGCTCCTGAAGCGTGGCCTGAAGGGAACTTACGTTGCTGTGGAGCCTTTTCATCTTGATCGTTACGTCTCCGAACAGGTATTTCGGTTCAACAACCGCGCCACCAAAGCCAACCCGCTTAACGATGCAGACCGCTTCGATATCGCCATCCGCCAGATCGTCGGCAAGCGCATCGCCTTTGCCGAACTGACGGGCAAGCCGAACTGACCACAGACTACCCAGACACGGGCCACCCGGCGGCAAGGCCGGGGGAAGCGGGCTAAGAAGACGCCCGCTTCTTTTTTGCCCGTTTGCGCTTGCGCTGCCATGCCTTCTCTCTCTTATCCAGTTCTTCCTTGGAAACGGAGAGAATCATCCGCATCGCTTTATCAAATTTGTCAGACTCAGATACGGGTTGCTCATTTTTCATAGAATGCCTTATGGTACTGCGTTTTCACTATATTGACCGAGATGCTTGTGCAGGTTCTCAAGGTATGCGATTAAGGTGGAGAATCGCGCTTGATCTGTGATGTGCTGTTGCACTAGGACCAGCAGATGCGTAACGGTACCAGCCCGTTGACACGCACCTGCAAATTCCCGTTGATCCTCCGTTATCTCATCTGGGGACAGTGGATGTTCGCCGGGGAATGGTACGGTCATACGATGAATAGCGTCTGCGTGCGCTCGGTCAATTTGTGGATAGATCTCTCTCCATTGTTTCTGTACGTTCTCATCAAGCGATTTTAGTTGTTCTGTAACAAGGTCCTTTAGATTGTCGGAGATCACTCCTCCAGTTCCCTGCGCATATTGGATCTCAGCTAAAACATGATTTACGTTGTGATTCCAGTTGTTGTTCATCGTTTCGACGTTTCCCAAAGCGACTGCCACTTCATCACGTGCGCTGGGCGCTGTGGGTTGGAGTGCGGCATTGGCGTGTGCGCCTATTGCTATTCCATTAGACCCCGCATTGGCCCTGGTTCCGATGGCGGTGCCAGGTTGCGTGATGATCGTATTTCCGTCTGCATCCGTGGGACCCACAATCGTGTTGCCGTTCCCTTTTATGGGCGGCAACGGTCCAACCCCCACTTCCGTGTTGTCGCTGCCCTCCACAGTGGTCCTACCGGGACGAGCTGGCGCAGACGGCTTCCGTTTTATATGTTCTTGGGAAGTTGGTGTTGTAGTCGGACGATCTGAGGTTATAGTTGGCCCGGTTTGTGGGGGCGGAAGAGTTGAGGCAGACGGTTGCAGCACAACGTTCGCCTTTTTTACTGAATGAAAATGTCGGTATACCTCGAAACTCCATACTCCGGAGCTTCCAAGAAGCACGACCGCCAGCACGACGCTGATAGCCTTACCGTGCTTAATCGCCTTCAGTCGATTCCGCGTGATCTGAATTTTCCCGGACACGGGGTCTTTCAGATGTGGCCACGCACATCCGACCATACCGATGAAGCCGCCGACGATCATAGCCACACCCCACGCTTCCCCGGCGACACTTTGAGAGCCGTAGATCACGTACGTACCTGTTCCGAACAGGGTAAGGAAAAACCAGAAGAGCATATCCCTGAAGGACATGGATTCAGCGGCCATGGTGGGATGCTACACCTGTCAGCAGTGGGCGAGGCAAGTATATTTTTGCCCAAATCAAAGCGTTATAGGAATTGTGCTAATTCTCCGCCTCCCTGATTCAAAGAAAGGGAGCACTGATGAGCACGTAATTGCGTACCGATCCCGGAGATTCCCTCCGTTCAAATCTTCGTGCGGCACAGCGCCGATTGCCCTCACAAGGGCGACGATCCGCATCGATCCGCTATACGCGGCGAAGTAGCTTGCCAATCGGCAAAGACAGGTGGGCTGAATCGGCCGCTCGCGTTCGAGACACGCCGCGTACCTCTTTTGTGCTACTCGCTGATGAGCCGAACTGATCAGAATAAGGAACAGAATGGGGCGATGATCGAATGAGTCTAGCTAATGGCTGAATCGAGGCATTTCGTGCTCCACGCTGGTGAATCACTGTCTAATTCCGGAAACTCAGATACGCCTAAGTCAAGAATTCTTCTGGTGGACGATAACGCCTCTCTTCGAAAAGTTCTGGCCATGGTCCTCGAAGAGAGTGGCTTCGAAGTCGTGACAGCTTCGAATGTGAACGATGCGCTGAAACTTATTGGAGCCGAGACTTTCGATGTACTCCTGAGCGATTTACAGATGCCTCATGCTGGTGATGGTCTGACGGTCGTCAGCGCCATGCATCATAGCAATCCCAAAGCGGTGACGCTCATCCTGAGCGGATATCCCGAAATGAAAGCGGCGGCAGCAGCGATCCTCTTACAAACCGATGAGGTTCTGACCAAGCCCATATCTGGACACGATCTGGTCGAAATCATCAGGAGCCGGTTGAAGCTCGATAGTCATGAGGAGCGGCCTATCGAGAGTGTGGCCACGATCCTTGAGCGGGAAACGCAATCTACAATCGATTCCTGGCTTGCTCGCGTCGATAAAGAACCACATGGATTGTCGATCCCCATGGGACAGGCTGAGCGATCCGCTTACCTTCCCGAGCTATTCCGTGACCTGATAACCCGTCTTGAAAATCCACTCCCTTTGGGCACGCGGGCGCTTGTCTCGTCCGCTGCCGCCAAACACGGTAAGCTGCGGCGCGATCAGGGATACACCCCGCCCATGATGGTGGATGAGTCGCGCATGCTGCAAGTGTCCATCTTCCAGACCTTGCAGCACAATCTGACCAGTGTTGATTTCAATCTCCTGTTGGGAGATGTGATGGCGATAGCCGATGAGGTGGATTCGCAACTCGCACAACAGATGGCCAGCTATATCACGGAGTCAAAGACGGACGGTAAGGACGTAGCTGCTTGAGTCCAACTATGAACGCCCCCCGCCCGACTCGCGTTCCTTAATCGACCAGTTGTCCGCTCACAGGGCACACATAACCGGTGACTTGTCCGAGACGAGGAGCGTTCGAGGCGATTGGCAAATTTCTCTCAACCAGCGCGACGTTGTGCACCCCGCACACGGGCGGGTTCGAGTTCTCTTTCCGGAAGCAAGGGCCTGTCATGCCTTTCTATTTCTCGCGGAAGAGGCCCGCTCCTTGCTGAGACGCGGGCCGAGGAATGCGATTTTAACTGCTTTTCCAGGATTGCAAAGTCCTGAGAGGGAATAATGTGATCGTTGTCACGCCCCCCGCGAGGCTCCCTATTGAACTCCCTTGTAGCGGGAATGGTGCAATCCGCTCTCGGTTTTGTGCTAATTTGTGCCACATCTGCCTGCCCCGCCTGTCCGGCCCCCAGGGCCGATCTCTTATGACACTTTCGCGCCATTCAGCGTCAAAAATGTGTAAAGTGGGCATCCGCTTGCCCGCAAAAGCGGAAAATTTTCTACGACCCCACCAGAGGTCCAAAAGTTAAGATCCTCAAATTCAGCAGCTTACTGGTTGGCCCCTGGATTGCGAATAAAGCGCCAGAATGCAATAGTCGGCCGGCCGCCCCCTTCGCGACCCCCCGGCGGAAAGCTCAGGCCAACCAGGTATGGACAAGCTGTCGGCAAAAATCGAGAACTGGTCGGTGATTGACAACCTCATCTTCCACGGCTTTCGCAAACTGGAACCGGGACAGCGCCTGACCGGCTACCTCATGGGCCACTCGGACCTCCCCAACGGCGTCATCTACACCTCTGTCATTCAAAGAGTCGACGTCGCCAACGGCCTCGTTGAAACCGGCAACACCATCTATCGGCTGGGCCAGATGAATGAGTTTTACCAGCACTGGGCTGCCGCCCAGGTCGAAGTGCCCGAAACGCAGCAGGTGCAGGTTCCCAGCTTCGTCCCCGACGCGCGCCGCCCTGCTGTCGGTTATCCCGCTATGACCTCAGTGCCTGCTTACCGGCAGGGCTGACCCGATCACTCCCCCACCCAGCAGCCCTCCCCTCCCCCCGGCGCAGTAGCGGTAAGGAGCGGAGGGCATCGCTGTTTCTGGCCTACTTCTTCACTTCGGCTGAGGCGGCCGGGACAGAGGGCGGAGGATTCTTCCCCAGCACCCACTTGTCATACCAGCCAAACCACCGCTCGTACCGGTCGCGGATAAAGCTCGGCCGCGTGAACCCGTGGAATTGCCCCGGATACACGATCAGCTCCGCCGGCACATTCAGGCTCTTCAGAGCCTCGTACATCTGCTCCCCGCCATTGAGCGGCACATTGAAGTCCGAAGTCCCGCCCATGAACAACGTCGGCGTGTGGATGCGGTCCGCGTGCAGGAACGGGTATCCGACCTGGATGTATTTCTGCAGGTTCTTCCACGGCGGCCCCAGTTCGTTGTCGTATTGCAGAATGTACTCGTCGATGCCGTACAGGCCGATCGGATTCCCCACACCGGCGCCGCTGCTCGCGGCCTTAAAGCGGTTCGTGCTCGCGATCGTGTAATCCGTCAGGATCCCGCCGTAGCTCCATCCGCCAACTCCCATCCGGTCCGGATCGACCAGCCCCTCCTGCACAACCTCATCGACCATGGCCTGGAGGTCCTGCACCTCATGATCGCCCCAGTCGGCCGCGATGGCCTTTTGGTACGCACTCCCGCGGCCTGAGCTCCCGCGATAATTCACGTTCAGCTCCGCGTATCCGTGCGCCGCAAACAGCTGCCGGTGCAGATCGAATCCGTGATCGTCCTGCCCGTTCGGTCCGCCGTGGATGTAGAGCAGCATCGGAGCCTTCGTTCCGGGCTGCCAGCCCACCGGCATCGTCAGCAGCCCGTGAACCTCCGTCCCATCCTTCTCCACCGCCTTGACGTCGCGCGTCTCCGCCAGCTTCAGGCTCGCGATCTCCTCGTCGTTATGGTGCGTCAGCCGCCGCAGAGTGCCGTTCTCCAGCGCGTACACTTCGCCGGGCTGCTTCTCGGATGTCCACACCACGGCGCTTTGTCCGTCCACTGCGTTGATCCCGCGCGTGACTCCCGGTTCGCTCACCAATCGATGGACCTGCCCCGTCGCCACATCCACGCTCGCCGGATAATCGTCGCGATCGTCCTCGACCACCACCTTGATCGACTTCCCATCCGGCGAAAACACCGGCGACGAAACTCCACGGTCCAGCGCTTCCGTCAGAATCCGCGGCGCCGCGCTGCCGTCGGCCGCCACAATGCCGAGTTTGTCCTCGCTGTACTGCCACAGCTTCAGCGGATCGCCCTCGTTGAACGCGATCCACTTGCTGTCCGGGCTCCACGCGATCCTTCCGCCGTCCGGCCCGTCATACGTCGTCAACCGCTTCGGCGTTGAGTTCGCTTTCGCATCCACCACCCACACATCCGTGTTGATCGACCGGTCCGGATCCGGATCGTGATTGCTCACATACGCAATCCTGGTCCCGTCCGGCGACCACACGGGATTGCTCTCGTCGTAGTTCTTGTCCGTCGTCAGCTTTTCCAGTTTCTTCGTCGCGATGTCCCACAGGTAGAGCTGCGTGTGCTCGTTGTCCCGCAGATAGCCTTCCACATCCTGCTTGAAGTGGTAGCGGTCCAGCACGATTGGTTTCGGCGTCTCCTTCTCTTTATCCTCGCCCGGCTTCTTCGCCGCTGCTTCCGCCTCTTCATCCGGCGAGATGGAAAGCAGCAAGCTCTTCCCGTCCGGCGCCCAGACGTAGGCGGAGAGATGCCCCTTCACATCCGTCAGCTGATGCGCTTCGCCCCCGCGCCGATCCAGTACCCACACCTGCGAGCCCTTCGCCGTACCCTTCCGTCCCGCCAGGAACGAGATGTACTTTCCATCGGGACTCCATCGTGGCGCGCCTGACGAGGTCAAATCGTCGTCGTCCTCATCCACGTCTCCCGCCCACGTCAGGCGCACATCTTCCTTGCCATTCCACGACACCATCCACAAGTCGGTTACACGTTTGTCGGTCTTCGTCTCGATGGTCGAAACGGTATACGCCACCCACTGGCCATCCGGCGAGACCACCGGTCCCATCACATCCTGAAAGCGCGCCAGATCGTCGACTGTCATCGAATGCGGGCTCAGCGTCATTGCCGTCGTCTGTGCAGGCAGGGTTGCAGAACTGAGTGCCATCGCCGCGGCGCCCAGCATAAAAACTGGCACACCGCAGGCGGAGAAAGAATGCAGTACACGCATGGAAAGCATGACCGGAAGTATATAGAACCACGCGCATCGGTAACCGGTGCAGTGACGAGTCGCACTGCGGGAGCGACCGGGCAACAATCTCTCGCTCGCCTGCAAAAACTGCACGGCGAAGAAGCCCGCCGGCGTCAAATGACGCCATTTACCTGTTGATTACGATGGCCCCCCAATTGCATTATTTTCTTCGATAAACAGACCCAGCCACGGGCTTGAACTGTTGAACGCGACCGGTGGCGGCAACCGTCAGGTCACGCAATCATGAACAAGCCCGACAAGCCGATCGTCAGAGTTGAGAACTGGTCCATCGTTGGCAGCGTCGTCTACTCCGGATTCCGCAAGCTGGAGCCCGGTGCGCGCCTGACCGGCGATGTCATCGGCCACGCCAACCTCCGCAACGGTACGATCTACACCTCGGCCATTCTCACCATCGACCTCGCCGATCACCTCGTCGAAACCCACAACGGCTTCTACCGCCTTGGCGAGGCCAACGAGGACTACGCCCGGTGGGCGCAGGATCAGGAGAAGCCGCCCGTCGCCGCCTGACCCTGGACCGCGCCGCAAAGAATCATTGCTGACACCGCTTCGGAGCGCCTGCGCTCCCGGTGCCCTGCCCTCAGGCCGTCTTCGCGTGCTGCTCCTTCAGATCCCTCAGCAGCGCGTCGATCTGCTCTTCCCGCTCCAGCTTCGCGAACTTCTCCTCCACCCCATCGCCATCCATCAGCTCGCGCGATGCCGCATTGTGCGCCTCGGCTCCGGCGATCCGGTTCTTCATCCGCGTGATGCTCACATCGCCTTCCTTCCGCGCAATCGCTTCCCGCGCCTTCTGCGCACGACCTACGACACGCGCCCGCCGGCTCTCCGCGATCATCAGCTCGCACCGGTTCCGCGTCTCCGCCAGTTTCTGCTCCAGGTTCCGCAGCGCGGTCTTCAGCGTCTCTACTTCCGTCTTCTGATCCTCCAGCTGCTGCGCGAATCCCGTCGCCATCCCCCTCGCGCTCAGCGACCGCTCCAGCGCCGCGCGCGCCAGCCCATCGTCGCCTTTGCGCACCGCCAGCTCCGCCTTCCGTCTCCACTCTGCTTCGGAGTCCTCGTGCTCCTTGCGCTTCTTCTCGAGCAGATGGTCGTCGGCCAGCGCGATCGCCACCTGCGTCTTCACCTGCATCAGCTGGTTCTCCATATCCAGCACCAGCTGCTTCAGCAGCTTCTCCGGATCCTCGGCCTTATCGATCAGGTCGTTCAGATTCGCCCTCAGCAATGTGCTTACCCGTTCCAGCAGTGCCATGACATTTTCCTCCAGTTCCGAAAATCCGTTCGCAAAAGTCTCTGCGGGCGGAGCGATGGCTCACCCCGCCCCGGTTTGGTGAGTTCGACCGTTACTTCGCGTCCACCACGGGACCGTCCGCCGCCGATCCCTTGCCGTTCGGACGTTGCCGGATCGCCGCAATGTTCGACATCAGCTCGCGAATATCCATCCCCGAGAGCGCTTCGAAGAGTGCCGGCACCTGCGCCGCCATCTTCGCCATGTCCCCGGTGATCTTGTTCGCGCCCGCCGCATCTCCGCCCGTCGACACGATGGTGATCCTGTCGACTTTCGACAACGGCTCCGACATCGCCCGCACCACATCCGGCAGGTTCGAGATCAGCCGGTCCACCACCGCGGCCTGGCTCCATTCCTGGTAGGCTTCGGCCTTCACGTTCATCGCCTTCGCCTCGGCCTCGCCTTTCTGGAAGATGATCGAGGCCTCCGCCTCGCCCTGCGTCCTGATCGCGGACGCGCGGCCCTCGGCCTCCATCGTCAGGCGCGCCTTCTCCGCGGCGGCCGTCACCTCGATCCGCTGGCGATTGATCTCGGCCTCCTTCAGCACGGTCGCAATCAGCTCCTTCTCGTGCCGCAGAATCTCGGCTTCCTGCACCTTGATCTGCTGCTCTTTCTCGATCTGCTGCACCTTCACCTGCTCCGCCACCACCTGCTGCTGCGTGATGTTGGTCTGCAACTCGTACGCCTTATCCGCCGCCGCCTGCTGCTTGCGGCTCTGCTCGGCAAACTGCGCCTTGGAGATGTCCAGATCCCGCTGCGCCTGCGCCTGCTTCGCCAGCGACGCCGTCTCCGCGATCACCCGCTCCTGATCCGCCGCCGCCTTCGCCACTGCCGCCTCCCGCGTGGCATTCGCGCGCCGGATCGCCGTGTCGCGCTCGGCCTCCGCCGTCGCAATCTCCGCGTCCCGCTTGATGCGCACGATGTCCGGCCGCCCCATGTTCGTGATGTACTCGTTCTTGTCGCGCACTTCCTTGATCGTGAACGACACCACCTCGAGCCCCATCTTGCTCATGTCATCGGCGCACGTCCCGCGCATCCGATCGGCGACCATCTCCGGCTCTTTCACGATCTGCTCCACCGTCAGCTGCCCGATGATCCCGCGCAGATGCCCCTCCATCACCAGCCGGATCAGCCCTTCACGCTGCGGAGGCGTCTTGGTCAGGAACTGCTCCGCCGCGGTGAGGATCGACTCCTGATCGCTGCGCACCTTGATCTGTGCTACGGCCTCGACGGTCACCGCGACGCCCTGCTTCGTGTACAGATCCTGCTGCGGAGCCACGTCAAACGACATCAGCTCCAGCGACAGCTCCCGGCAGTTCTCCACCATCGGGAAAATAATCGTCCCATGCCCCTTGATGACTCTGGGGCCGCGGAACCCATACACAATGAGCGCTTCGTTGGGGCCCGCCTTGCGAAACATCCTGGCCAGCATGCCCGCGAGAATGATGAAACCCAGCAGGCTCAGTCCTACAACAATGATGATTGTGTTCGTCATAACGCCCGATCCTTTCCATCGGGACGGCTACTGCTTCTGGGTTGGTGTTGCGGACCCCGCGGCCGCACCGTCCCCGGAGATCTCCGCACTTTCGCCGGACAATTCATCCCACGGGCGCACGTACGCGATGCCCTGCTCGTAGCGCATCACCACCACTTCCCTGCCGCGCGCAATCGCTACGCCTGCTTCACTGCGCGCGGGTGCAAAATGGCGGCTGCCATTCTGCGTAAACTGAATCTCCCCGATCCCGCTCTCCCGCAGCGGTCCCGTCACCACTCCCAAAATTCCCACGATGTCCGTGTCCGCCGCCGTCAGCTCGTGCTCATGCGGCAGCAGCACCTTCACCAGAAACCAGAACAGAATCGCCCCTCCGGCCAGCCCGGTCATGGTTGCGATCGCCAGCACCACCGCCATTCCGAAATCGCCGCTCTTCGCCAGCAGATACCCGCAGCCGCCAAACCAGCACAGAAACGCCGCCAGCGTGAATCCGTTGATCGGGCTCACACTCGACTTCATCGCGCCCTGCGCATGCGGCACGTGCACGTGCGTGTGTGCATGTCCCACGTGCAGGTGCAGGTGGCCGAAATGCAGATGCGTGAATGCCCCCAGAGCCGACAGCACCGTCAGCGAAAGCCCCAGGGTGAAACAAATCAGATAGAACGTGATCATCGTGTGGCCTTCTTTCCCGACCTTCTGAACGAGCCGGGTGTCCCACTTCGAGCGCCGGATGCCCCACCCCTGTCCACAGCTTCATCGTGGACAGAGTGAGAGGAACCCCCTCCCCTCCCGCTCAGCACCTCAAACAACCGATCCAGCAGCCCCGGCGTATCGATCACCGCATTCAGCAACAACAAACACCGCCGCGAATCCTCGTGCCGCGCCGCTGCCAGCAGCGCCTGCTTCAGCTCCGCATCGCGCCGGAACCGCTCCGCCCCGCTCACCAGCCACAGGTCCAGCTTGTCCTCCACCGTCCGCGCGTCGCTCATCAACTCCGCGTGATACCCCTCCGGATCGTCGACCAGATATCCCGGATGCACCTTGAAGAACTTCGCCAACACCTGCCGCGTCGTGTTCGTCAGGTGCGGCCGCGCGCCGCTCTCGATTTGCGACAGGTAACTCTGGCTCAGCGCCTTTCCCGTCTCTGCCCTGAGCGCCCGCACCATCTCCTGCTGCGTGATCGCGCGTCTCAGCCCGCGCAGCTCGCCTTCTGCTTCTCTGAGGTATTTCAGTTTTTCGCCGAGCTTCATAACAAATATTGCAAATCGCAATCACTATATCGCAATCTGTGATATAGTCAAGCGAAATCGGAAACCGGCCATGCTCGAAAGCTTCCTGGCGCAAACCTGCGTCAGGCAACCCCGGCCGCCGCCGGCTCCGCTTTGCTGTAAACTTCCCACTCGAAGGGGGGCCGACATGCCCGCCATCTCTGCCGCCGAAGCCATCTCCCCCGCTGTCCAGCGAACCCGAGCCTTCCTCTTTCGCCCCTTCAGCCTCGGCACCTACCTCAAGCTCTGCCTCGTCGCCCTGCTCACGGAAGGCTCAACCGGGGGGAGCTTCAATTCATCCTTCCCCGGAGGCGGACACCCCCCCAGCCATCACTACGGCTTGGTCCCCCATGCGCCCTTTCACTTCACCCCCGTAGCGATCGCAGCCGGCGTCGCAGCCTTCGCCCTGATCGCCCTGCTGGGCATCGTGATCTTTTACCTCATCACGCGCCTGCGCTTCGCCTGGTTCCACTGCCTCATCCACAACATCCGCGAAATCCGTCCCGGCTGGCATCTCTACCGCACGCAGGCGACGCGCTTCTTCTGGCTGAACCTGGGGATCGGCGTCTCCTTTCTCCTGCTGCTCGGCCTCATGCTGATGCCCTTCGCGGCCGGATTTCTGGGCCTCTTCCGCAATCTCCATACCGGCGGCCACCCCAGTCTGGGCGCCATCTTCGCCCTTTTCCTGCCCCTGATTCCGCTGCTCCTGCTCTTCGCTCTCCTCGCCATCGCGGCCGAACTGATCCTTCGCGACTTCATGCTGCCGCACTTCGCCCTCGAGAACGCCACGGCCGGCCAGGCCTGGTCCGCCGCTCTGGCGCGCATCCGCTTCGAAAAGGGAGCCTTCGTCGTCTACGCCCTGCTGCGCGTGTTCCTGCCCATCGCTGCAGCCATCGGCATTGTCATCGTTCTCCTCATTCCGGGGATCCTCGGCGTCCTCGCCATCGTCGCCATCGAAGTCGGCCTCCACGCCGTCTTCGGCCATGCTGCGCTCGGAATCTTCCTCGAAGTCTCGGTCGGCGTCGTCGCCTTCGTCCTCGCGATGCTGGTCTTCATCGCGGCTTTCGGTCCTCTGAAAACGGCGGTCCGCGAATACGCCCTCATCTTCTACGGCGGCCGCTACCAGACGCTCGGCGACATCCTCTATCCGCCGCCGCCACCGGCCGCGATCTCTGCTCCGTCGGTCTCATGAACCGAACGCGGAAGGAGACCGGCCTCAACCGGTCTCCCCGCGAGCACACTCATCGAGTCCTATCCGCCTCAGCGATCCGCACCGTCTTCATAATCGCCGTCAGATGCCGCCAGATGGCACGCTTCTGTACCGGAGTCAGAGGCTCTTCGTCTTCGAGCATCCCCAAAGCCATGGCCAGATCAATTTCGAACATGTAGCAAGTACCCCTTGCCCAGGTCGAGTAAAGCTCTCCGGTTGTCCCCTGCGACATTCCAGCCTCGCCAATTTCGCGGTCCGAAAACGACCGCTTTCCGAAAACAGCGTGCTTCGCGCTGCCCGCACGATCGCCAGCCACTGAAGATGCCCGCTCCTCGCAGGCTGCAGCGCTGCTGGCCTTCACCGCCGCATACACCACCCCGAACCCTTCCACATTACTGTTCGTGTACGGCCCAATGGCGGCGTCCCGGGGAAAGCCTCCTTCCTCGAAGCCAAACCCTGCAATCGGCTTCGCTACGGACAGCGCGCCGGGGTTATACCCAAACTCCGTCTCAGGCTTCCAGACCGATGGGTAGCGGAATGTCACCCCATGCTGCGTATCGTGATAGTTCGCGTCGAGCGTCCATACTTGCGCCATGGTGTAGGGTTGCTCAGCTGCAAGATTCTGCGGAATTGCCTCGCGCAGTCCTATGGCCAGAAGAAAAGCGATCGCAAATCCTCGCATGGCGTCTCTCCAATGCAAGAGCATTTCCAACAACCACATCAATTCGAGAGCATATCTTTCCTCAGCTATGCTATGCTGCCCCGCATGGCGACCGCCGTTTCCCAGCCCCAGGTGGCGACTCCGCGGCACAGCGCTCTGGTGCGCGTTACGCACTGGCTCACGGTCGTCGCCTTCTTCGCGCTCGCCATCAGCGGCTACATGATCATCCTGACGCATCCCCGCTTCTATTGGGGCGAGACCGGCAACGTCAACATGAAACCGCTGTTTCGCATTCCCGTTCCCTCGTCGCGCGATACGGTGCCCACCGGCTACAACTACGTCCTGCCGGACGAGAACGGCTGGAGCCGCTCCCTCCACTTTGAATCCGCGTGGCTCCTCGTCCTCACCGGTGCCGTCTACGGCATCGCCAGCCTGTGGTCCGGACACTTCCGCCGCGATCTCGTCCCGGAGCGCGGCGAACGCTCCTGGAATTCCTTCTGGCGAGCCTTGCGCGGTGTCCAAACGCGAGATGACGGCGCACACTCCTACAATGTCGTCCAGCGCACCGTCTATCTCGGCGTCCTCTTTGTTCTCTTCCCCCTCGTCATCTGGACCGGGCTGGCCCTCTCCCCCGGCTTCAACGCCGTTGTTCCGTTTTTCGTCGACGTGCTCGGCGGCCGCCAGTCCGCTCGAACTCTGCACTTCTTCGTCTCCGATCTGCTGGTCGTCTTCCTCATCGTGCACGTCGCGATGATCGCTCTGGCCGGCTTCTGGACCCGGACGCGAGCCATGATCACCGGCCGGCTCAAAAACTCCCGCGTGGAGGACAACGCATGAGCCCCATCTCCCGGCGCAAGCTCATCACCGGCGGCGCAATCACAGCAGGCGTCGGACTGGCAGGCCTCGCCGCTGCCGACCGCATCGCCCGCCGTTTTGGATTTATCCCACCAGACAGCGGCGGCCTCTACGGTCCCGGCGAGACCCTCACCTACGCGGCGCAACGCATCGTCGGCAGTCACGCCCTGGCGCGCGAGTTTCCCCGCGGCATGATCTCGAAAACGCCGTTCATGAATGAAACGGCGCCGAAGACCGACGAATTCAAGCGCTACGAAGCAGCGGGCTTCCGCGACTGGCGGCTGGTGGTGGACGGAATGGTGGAGCACCCGCTGACCCTCTCGATCGCCGATGTCCGCGCACTGGGCACGCGCAGCCAGATCACCGAGGTCGTCTGCGAGGAAGGCTGGTCCTACGTCGCCGAGTGGATCGGCTCGCCGCTCAGCGCCATCCTCCAGGAAGCCGGCACACTGCCCCACGTTCGCTACATCGTCTACCGCGCCATCGAGAAGGACTGGTGGGAGAGCATCGATATGGCCGATGCCCTGCATCCGCAAACCATCCTCACCTGGGGCATGAACGACGGCGATCTCCCCGTCGGCTTCGGCGGACCGCTGCGCATGCGGGTACCGCGCCAGCTCGGCTACAAGAGTGTGAAATACATCACACACCTCACCGCTACGGACTCAATGAAGAAGTTCGGCAAAGGCCTGGGGTCCGCCTCACCCGAAGCCGGCTACTCCTGGTACGCGGGGATTTAACTCAGCGCAGGTCTTCCATTTCAATCTTGCGGAACTCGATCCTGAACCCCTCCGACTCCAGCCCCACATATCCCTTCGTGACATCGGTGTGCAGCGTGTTCACCACGGCGCCGTTCACGGCCAGCGTGCACGTGTCCTTGCGGCATTCAATGTCATACGCGTTCCACTCGCCCGCCGGTTTGACCCGGTTCTCCTTCATGTCCTTCATCAGGTTGAACGAGGTCTTCTTCCCTCCGATCAGCGTTTCGCCAAACAGGTATCCGCCCTCCGGCGATGTCTGAGCCTGGTGCCAGATCGTCCCGTCCGCGTCGTTGCGGAAGAAGACGCCGCTGTTGTAGTGCGGATTGCCTTCGAGTTTCGTGAAACGCCATTCCACATGCAGCCTGAAATCGCCGAACTCCCGATTGAAGCGAAGCCACTCGTGACCGCCGTTTCCGTCGCACACAATCGTCTTCGTCGCCGGATCGATGTGCCACTGCGCAATGTCGCTCACCGGGTGCGTCGGCGGAATGGCAATCCGGGTCCAGTCGCTCTGGTAGTTGTTGGTAACCAGATTTCTCGCCTGAGCGCCGGCCGCCGCCGCAAAAAACAGCAGACCGCAAAAGGCCAGACTTTTCCCGGCAACGCGCTTCGCATTCAGCACTTTGATTTCGCCTCCAGGCTGCAGCGCGGCCATTCGCCGCGATCCCAGCTCGCGCGAAATTCTACTCTAAAAGATGTCCGCCCCGGCTCCCGGCTACCGGCTCGTCTCACTCGCTGTAATGCAGCAGACTAAACACGTCGTAGTCCTTGAACCGGTCCCGCCCCTTCAGAAAATCCAGCTCGATCGCGAACCCCAGGCCGGCAATTTCACCGCCCAGTTGCTGCACCAGCTTGATCGTCGCCTCCATCGTGCCGCCCGTCGCCAGCAGATCGTCCACCAGCACCACGCGCTGCCCTGGCTCGATGGCGTCCACATGGATCTCCAGCGTGTCCGACCCATACTCCAGGTCGTACGTCACCCGCGCCGTCGGTCCGGGCAGCTTCTTCGGCTTCCGCACCGGCACAAAGCCCGCATTCAGCCGGTACGCCAGTGCTGGTCCGAAGATGAACCCGCGCGCCTCGATGCCCAGCACCAGATCGATCTCCTTATCGATGTAGTACTGCGCCAGCGCGTCGATCAGCGTCGCAAACCCCTTCGGGTCCTTCAGCAGCGTCGTGATGTCGTAGAACAAAATCCCGGGTTTGGGAAAATCCGGAATCGTCCGGACCAGCGCCTTCAACGGCTCGCAATCGATTGCACAAGGGGTCATAACTCTCTACCAGGCTCCTTCAATCCGAAACGGGCCGAGGCCCTCGCCTTCCTTCGCCTCCAGCTCATGCTCGATCAACGCATCCACCCGGCTCCCGCGCGATCCCTTGCGCAGCGCCTGCTTCAGCTCCTCCAGCGACTGGGCATCGCCCACCGCCAGCACTTCCACATGACCGTCTTCGGTGTTGCGCACCCACCCGATCAATTCCAGCGCGGCAGCTTCGCGATGGACAAACCACCGGAACCCAACGCCCTGCACGCGCCCTTTCACCAGGTAGTGACGCACCATAAGGAAAGCAGGGCCAGTGTTTCAGAACTCACAGCGCCAGCGCAAGATAAGGACTTCGCGTCCAGCGGAACGCGCTTCGCGCAAAACCGCGTCGGAGCAACATGGTGTGACGATCCGGGTTCGATGGACTGTACAGGAGCGAAGCGCGTCGGCCTGGACGGCGAGTCCTCCACCTATAATCGAAGGTGTCTTCGGCAGAGTCGCTCTCTCCCCCGCGTGGAACGCTGGCCGGTGGAACTCGGCCGACTTCGCCGTCTATGCAGCGCGAGACCCGATCCCCGATGTTCTCCCCCCGGTCGCACGCAGCTGGTACCTGGACTTTCGCTCTCGCCCTTCTCTCCGCCGCGACCCCCATCCCTGCGGCGTTCGCAGCGCAGTCCTCCGCCTCCTCCTTCACCCACGCCGAACGTCTTCATGAAGCGCTCGAGGGCCGGCCTGAGATGAAGCGTACCCGGCTCCAGTACGAGCGCGTACTCGACGCCTATCGCGCCATCTATCACAGCGATCCCGCCTCGCCCAGGGCCGATGCCTCCGTCGCTGCCGTCGCCGACCTGCTCGCCGAAGAAGGCCGCGTCTTCGAGGACCAGAAGGCCCTCCACGACGCCATCGGCCAGTACGAATTTCTGCGCCATCAGTATCCCGCCACCCGCTTCCGCTTTACCGCCCTCCTCACGGAAGCCGAAATCTACCAGCGCGACCTCAGCGATCTGCCCCACGCAAAGTCCGTCTACCTCGAGTTCCTGCGCCTTTATCCCCGGAACGACCTCGCCGTCGAAGCGCGCGCCGAGCTGAAGAACATCCGTCGCGACGAGGTCGCCGCCGAGCGCAAGCGCAGCCATTCAGGCTCCCACCGCACGATTGCGGCCCCCGCCTCACAAACGCCGGAACCGCCGTCTTCAGCAACAAGGCCCAGCGCCGACGCCCGGCCCGTCAGCGCCAATGACACTCGCCTCCTCGACGCTCCGCCGCCTCCGCGCCGCGGCCGCCTGCCCTACATCACCGGCATCCGCCACTGGTCCACCCCCAGCTACACCCGCGTCGCCATCGACCTCCAGCAGCAGGTCCGCTACCAGGCCGCCCGCGTCACCAATCCCGACCGCATCTTCTTCGACCTCTCTGGTACCCATCTCTCGCCTGAACTCTCCGGCCGCCCCGTCGAAGTCACCGGCGACCCCTTCCTTACCCGCATTCGCGCCGCGCAAACCTCACCCGATACCACTCGTGTCGTGCTCGACGTCAGCAGCCTCACCGACTACTCTGCCTTCTTCCTGCAGAATCCGCCGCGCCTCATCATCGATGTCCACGGCAACCCCACACCCCCGCGCCAGATCGCGACCGCTGCTCCGCCCCCGACGCCATCCATCTCCGAAAGAACTCTTCCCGCGCGCCACCCGAGCATCACGCCGGCAGCGCAACCCGCTCCGTCCGATGCCGACAGCGGATCCGCGCTCACCGACGTGCCGAAACTCAGCAGCCAGCCCAGTGAAGTGCGCGCGACGCATCACCCCACCACCGCTCCTGTTGTCGCGTCGTTCGGACGAAGCGCCCCCACGCCATCGTCATCGCGAACCTCGGTTCGAACTCCCGCGCCTTCCACCCAATCGTCAGACGATGTGCCTCCAGCCGAAGCCGGAGGTGGCGGAGTCCCCGCGCCGGAATCGGCGGCCCCGCACGGTCCCAAGTCCCACGCTCCTCAATCCATGGTT
>VFSW01002908.1_pt1 | contig 25760 bp, 26 predicted proteins | sample 5358111 | NCBI WGS metagenome assembly VFSW01 (sample SAMN11554181, study PRJNA540505) | mine drainage metagenome | isolation source: sediment from site ElyBrook_90M | place: USA: Ely Copper Mine, Vershire, VT | collected 2017 | reverse complement strand
CGAGACTGGACGTCACCGCAGCGTATGTATCCAGTTCTGCGCCCACTCTGGCGCCGAAGCTGCCATCGCGCCCCTGATATATCCGAAGTGGTTGAACGGCTGCGCTCATGCGCTGCCGTCTTTTGCTATTGTCGAATTATCGGCTGAAGTGGACGGAACTCGGGAGCTGTCGTTGCGGCGCACGTGTGTTTAGCTAGCTCAGGCCGGCTTCCTGGAGAGATTGCTCAGGATACGACCCGCTGCATCTTCTTCAGAGAACCAAGCGGAGTACTACGGTCGTTGTATGGAAAAGGGGATTGAAGAGCCGCTGCCGGAGGAGTCATTTGCTGATAGCAGTCCGAGTCACTCTTCCAGCCTTGCAGGAGTCCAAAAATCGGATCACGGGCGGACCGTGCGAGTGGCCGAAGTGATTCTGCTCAAGTCAGGTGCCCCTGGGCGGTCATTCGCCCAGAACCCGGGTTCAGTGGAAGAGGAAGTTCGCGATGATGCCCCAAATTGCTCTCAATTACGCCATTGTGTCATCTGCAGAATTGAGCCAATCACCACGTATCCATCTGTCCGCTCAGTCCGTAGCGATGGGAACCATCCGGGATGCGGCTTCCCGATTACCGCCAATCAAATGCGGCGTTGAGGGCGCGCGCTCTGAAGGTTCTTGAGCACTGCCTCCGCAGGCGATAGAATCGAAACCACCTTTGACTTGCCATAAAGCATTCGAAGGGAGAGGGCGCCATCGATGACGCCAAGTATCGCCGCTGCCGCTGCTCTTTTGTCGATTGAGAACGGCTCTAGCAGGACGGTTAGATAGCCAGCAATCTTGTTTTGGTGCTCTATCGCGCGGCGATGGAACGGGTGGGCAGTATCCGGAAATTCCGAGGCGATCCGAAGGAACGGACAACCGGTTATGTCCGGGCAGTTCGCCATCTGTTCGAACCTGGTGAGAGCCTCACGGAGATCCTTTGGGGGAGCGGGCTTGGAAAGATAGTCCCAAAGAGCCTGATCGCGATTTTCGAGGTACGCGAGCACGAGAGCATCCTTGCTTTCGAAGTGCCGATAAAACGTCGCCTTTGCGACTTCAGCGATGGACATGATCTTCTCGGTGCCGGTCGCGCGGACCCCCTCGGCATAGAAGAGGCGGTCGGCTACCGCCAGAATTCTCTCTCGCGGATCGGATTGTTCAGCTGTTTTCATCGAATTTATGTTGACATGAGACAGACTAGTCTGTCTATACTATGGGTGAGCAGAGACAGACACGTCTGTCTCTGCTCCAGAAATTGAAGATGTCGAAAGTTGGCAAGAAAATGACTCGTCGCTTCAGCAGGGCTCTATCGCTGTTCCTGGGATTCCTGATGTTGATGTTCGGCTTTCTGAAATTCTTTCAGCCGATCCGTGGCTGGTTCGATGTCCAGATTCAACAGAGTCATCTGCCCCACGAGGCGATTCTCGCGGGCAAGCTGACGGAAATGATTACGGGAGTCCTCTTCTTGCTGCCATGGGTGTGGAGATCGCTGACCACAAAAAGCAAAGATCAAATTCTGCTGATCGCATGCTTGCTCCTCTTTAGTCAGATGTGTGTGGCCATCTATGTCCACCTGCAGCCTGGGGTGCCTGCCAGTGTCCTTCCTCTCGGTATCAAGCCACCTGTAATTCCCGGTCTCGTTCTCCTTCTCGGATTGATCACGGCATTTGATGTCTGGAAGCAACTACGAACAGCAGAGGCCAAATGAGTTGCCGAATGGTTCCTCGCTGATCTAGGGACCACAAGGTGGCAGGGCGCCGAGACCGGCGAATACCTTCTTTGTTGGGCCTCATCTGCCGCAGCACACCATTTCGTTGAATAGCAGGAGAACAAGAATGGCGAGTCTCTTCGAATCCGTTCAGCTTGGGTCTATGGTCCTGGCAAATCGCATCTTCATGGCACCGCTCACACGCAACCGCGCAGATGCAGATGGGGTGCCCGGCGAACTCACGGCGACTTATTACTCGCAGCGCGCTTCGGCTGGACTCATCGTGACCGAGGCGACGCAGATTTCGCCCATGGGCAAAGGCTACATCAATACTCCAGGGATTCATTCCTTCGAGCAGGTGCGAGCGTGGAGCCGAATTGTGGAATCTGTTCATAAGAGTGGAGGCCGGATATTCCTTCAGTTGTGGCATGTAGGCAGAATTTCTCATTCGTCCTTGTTGCCGGACAACGCGCGTCCCGTTGCCCCCTCCGCGATCCGTGCCAACAGTGAGACGCTAATTGCCACGGGTCTGGCACAGGTTGCGGAGCCAATTGCCTTGACGGCTGACGGGATCAGACAGACCCTGGACGACTATCGGCGGGCAGCCGCCAACGCGAAAGAAGCGGGATTTGATGGAGTCGAGATGCATGCGGCAAACGGATACTTGATCGATCAATTTCTCCGAACAGGATCGAATCGACGAACCGATGAGTATGGAGGCGCGGCGTCGAATCGAGTCCGCTTTCTCACTGAAGCGGTCGAACGAGTGTTGGAAGCCTGGGATAGCGGGCAGGTGGGCGTGCGAATCTCTCCGACAGGTGGGTTCAACGACATGTGGGATGACAGCCCACTCGAAACCTTTTCCGTCGCGGTTGAAAGACTCAACAACTATGGGCTCGGGTACCTTCATGTCGTTGAAACGGCGCAGAACAGCAAGGGAAGCAGCGAAGACGATCTTGCCATGTCAGCTCATCTGAGAACACTGTGGAAAGGTCTCTACGTTGTGAATGGCGGATATGACGGACTCCGGGGAGAGAAAGCAATACAAACCGGGCATGCCGACGCCGTCGCATATGGCCGGGCATTTCTGGCCAACCCGGATCTGCCGAGGCGGTTGGAACTCGGAGCCGCTCTAAATGAACCGGCCCCAAAGACCTTCTACGGAGGAGGCGCTGACGGCTATACGAGCTATCCTGCGCTTTCCTGAGTGGTGCGGCATCAAGAGATGTGGCGCGCGACCCCGTTGCGCGGCAGTTCGGAATTGTGTTCCGAGTTGGCGACAAAGTGCAGGACCTTTGCAGGACAGTTTTCAAAAATGATCTTGCTCTCTGCAATGGGGAGGACACCTACGAACTTCCTGTCCCGGTTACGTTCGTCATCGATACGCACGGGGTGGTTCGCTTCGCGCACGTGGAGTTGGATTATATGACGGGGCGCGCCGAGCTGGACGAGGTCGTCGCCGCTTTGGAGGCATTCGTCTAGTCCGTCGCGCGCTCGCCGTGCGGCAAATTGAGATTGGCAATCACATCTGGCCGGTTTGTCGATCGTCTGCAACAACGCTGTGTGGATCGCGGATCGAACTCATGAGCCGAGATAGTTTTGCGAAGTCAGCTCCTCTTTAGGGATGGCGGCTAAGTTGGCGAGGCCAGCCCGACTCGCTCATCAGCCTTGCAGAAATCCAAATCCGGCGCGGGCGCGGATCCCGCGACTGACCGAAGTGATTCCGCTCACGCCAGATGACCATACGCGGTCATACGCTCGGGACCAAAGCGTTGACCGCAAACTGGTTCGATCGGTTTTTAGATCACTTCCCACAAGGCGCGATGTTCACTTGTGATGCGTCAAACCAGTTGCCTTCGGCATCAGGATTCTTCGCAGTAAGGTCATCACATCCGTCTTCAACGAAACGGCCATCACGGAGGCTGAACCGGATTAAAAATTGATGACCTCCCCCAGCGTTCGACATAATGATCAGACCGGGGATGATCCGAGCACTGGAGAAGGCCCAGCCAACTACGTCGTTGTCGTAGGGCGGAACTGCGCCCTTAGGTGACGGAGTTCCCAATATCTGCTCGTATCGCCCGTTCCGAAGGATGTAGAGCCAGAAAGGACAATTCCCTGTAGCGCCGCAATACCGAGAGCCCCATCTCGCCTTCACGAGCGTACCGTCGCCCAAGTCTCCGAGGGGCAGTTGCGTGAAGAGGAAGTCATCCAGAGATACTCTGCCATTCTCAGTCGCGAAGGCTAAACGTTGCCGAATCGCCTTCGCCAGCAGGTCTGCATTCACCTCAATATGGCTCAATGGAACTAGACCGCTATCTGTTTTTATGTCGGGCGGAATCGGAAACGGTTTCGGTTGTACGCTTTGCCCGAACATCAACGACACCGCCACGAGCCACATCACAAGGCAACAGGATTGTATTCCGACAGAACGCATTAATCGGGAGGAGATCACGCCCCTATTCTATCCGTCGTGTCCAGTTAGTCGGCAAACATCCAAATGCTCCGAAAGCAGCTCCGGCGCCGAGCGAGCCCTTCGCCCTGGTCCGCAATTCTGAATGTCAGGCCAAGGGAAACGGGCAGCTTGTTGACCAATATGTAATCTCCGGTTGGGCGGTAAGACAGACAGAACGAGGAAATAAGGCAGAATGGAGCCTAGAATGGCGATCACGAGGCTGTCGACGGTATGACGGAAGATCTCAAAAGGCATGTGATTTGCTGCGAGAACGCAATGCACACTGCAACGCAGTTTCTTGCCGAGCACGATTTTCCCACTGATTCTCGGACGCTGACCGTCATCGGTTTTATCTCAGTTCTGGTTGAACATCAAGAATCAATCCTGCTCTTGATAATTCATGGCAACGCGGGGTCTGCCTCTGCTCTCGTGAGACCGGTTGTCGAGGGAGCCTTTAGAGCACTTTGGATTAACCGCCCTGCAACTGACGCAGAAGTTAAGAGGTTCAACGAGAAGGACGCCATTGACCTAAAATTCGCAGACCTCGCAGCGGCGCTCGACAATGCATATGGCGGGGGCGGAATGTTTCAGAGTTTTAGGACTCGGACATGGGATCCTCTCAACAGCTTCACGCACGGCGGCATGCATCAGATTAGGCGGCGTTTCGTTAAGGGTGAGGTTGCAAACGACTACAGTGAGCAAGATCTCCGCGAGATCGCCACCTTGGTAACGCTGGTAGTCCTGCTCACCATCTCCCTCTTTCTCGAAAAGCATGGTCACGCCAGCTCAGTGAACCGAATTCAAAACATTTTGAGGGATTTTGATCCTGAAATGGGAGCGTCCTCTTCATAGGATGAAACTAGTCCGCTTCTTCGAACCCTTGAAGCAATTACTGTCGAGCGGGGAGAGTGGGCAATTAGTAAAGGTCGCGGGTGGGTTCCTTGATGGACTATCTGCCTTGCGGCCTTATCCAACCCCGGCTCCTACAGCCTCCTCGCCATATCCATGCAGGCCAATTGGCGACCGTAGCTCCATAGCAGCGCCCGCCACTGCCACCGCCTTCCTTCTAGTCTCCTTATCGGAAATGCCTCGGGGCAGCTGCGGCGGCGAAAGGATTTGGCTGCGGGGATTCGCCCCGAAGCATTTCCGATCAAGGCTAACGACTTCGAGGCAATGTTCGTTATAGAGAGTTGCAGGAGTCTTTCAAGCAAACTAAAACTTCGCCTCGTCGCTCTCAGTTTACGAAGCGGCCAGCTTACGTCAGCAGCCCGCCTTCAGATACATGCGCGGTAAGGTCGCACTTCAGGATATTTGCACGGATACGATACTTACCGAATTTGGTGAATCAAGTGCTCGATGAAAGTGTGAAAAGGGGAGCGTGGTGCTTGCTGCTTGGCTCACCAGCGATAGATGGTCAGGTTATCCAGGTACACCGTAGATCCGCCCGAAGCTCCCAGACCATCCAGCTGAAACTGGGTTTGCACTACCCCGACCTGCCAACCCAGCGCGAACGATGACGGCACCGTAGCGTTGATCGCCTGCTCGTTGCCATCCAGCCATACGGAGTGATAAGTCACGTTGCCGGAGTCGTTGCGCGAATAGCTGATTTGTATGTGATGCCAGGTGTTCGTCTGCCAGTTCGACACGCTGCAGGGTTGCGAGGAACTCACCCATTTGACCCCTGCTCCGCTGTATTCCCAAGTTTTGGAATACCCACTGCACTGGAAGCCGTAGATGACGGTTTGACCGTCGTCTGTGACCTGGTTTGAATCCAATTCAAGGTTTGCGATAGTGCTTCCTGTCTCAATCCACACCCAGCCGTCATAGACAAAGTTCATTGAACTTGTGTCGTCCGCGTATGGCACACTGTATATCTCGCCGCCTGCCTTTGTGTAGCTGGAGACAAATTGGCGTGCGTTACCGCTGAGCGATGGCGTGCTCACCGAACTCGTTGCACCGACCGCTGTGCCGGGAGTACCAGGGTCGTGGTCAAAGATCCAGTTGTCGAGCGCCTGCAGGTCGCTAGCAGCAAGGGCATTCGTGGGAACCACAGGTCCTGACACTTCGGGAGGCGTAATGACGTAGCCGGCCTTTGCAAGGCTGCTGTTTGTGTAGCCCGAAGCAACAGCAACCGCTTCAATCACCTCGGATCCACTTACCGGGATTGCGCCAGTGTAAGGATTAGAGGATGTCGTGGGCACGGTACCGTCCGCGGTGTAGTAGATTGTCGCTCCCTTTGTGGCCGCAGACAATGTTACCTTCTGCGCAGTCGTGTATATTCCGGGAGCAGGCGAGAATACGGGCGTAGCGGCTGCCGCTGGAGTGCCAATGTCCACTGGCGCAGCCACTGAATGACTGGCCCCACAGCCTGTGAAAAGCAAAGGGAGCAGGAGGCAGGAAACTGTCCAGACGAGATTCCGCGGGATGGTAGAGATGGAGAGATTTAGACGGGTGAGGAGGAGAGACTTCATGGATGCGCCTCGGTCAATCCGTCCGAGCACGCACGTGCACATTGCAGATATCTAAAGTTATTGGATTGAAATGAGTTCTATTCAATCGCATATCCTTTTGAAATCTAGCTTAGAGATCACACGAGTCGCTTTTCTCAAGACTGATGTGAGCAGATTAGCACGCATTTTGTGTGCTATTTTGCTCAGTAGCAATCGAATTGCACGCAAAGGTAATGGACCCACACCGCCTCTTGCAAATTGACAATCTACCGAATTCAACGGGCCTAGGCCGCGACCTTGAACAGTTTTTCACTGGTGTCCGATCTAACTCGGTGTTGTAATCCGAAAAAGGCACGATGCAGCCGAACATGTACCGCAACCTAGTGATCGACACGCTGGAGATGGGCGTCTATCAGTGCCGCCCATAACCGGGAGGATTGATCTTTCACTCGGATCGAGGCAGCCAGTATGCCAGCGACGACTTCCGTGCGGTCATCGACAAGCACGGCATCTTGGCTTCGATGAGCCGCAAAGGCAACTCCTGGGATAACGCGGTGACGAAACGCTGCTCGGATCGCTGACGGTGGAGCGGCTGCACTGTGAGCGCTTTGAAACCATCCGCCAAGTCAGGATGCGGTGCTTGCCTTGCTGCCCTGGTATAACCGGAAACGCATGCACTCCACGTTAAACTACGTCAGTCGATTCAAATTCGAACACGGCTGGAACAACGCTCGGATCGAAGCCGCCGCATAGAGTCAGTGGGGACCGAATCAGGTGTTGTAAATGTGGAAACTCACTGCTGTCCGATATAAGCTGCATAGATTCAGTGTGCTGCTGGATTCGAATAATTCGGATTGAGAGCTGATGCTCTTAAGTGCGTGTAAAAGCGGCATTTTCTCAAACGATGGGTAACACTGAAAATCTGTAGAAGTTGGTAGAGACTGATGTTGAGTCCGAGGCGGTTGTACACGATGGCCACCAGCACGTAAAGCGAAACAGCGATCCAGATTTACGTTTTCACAGTGTTCTCGCTTGTGCTGTAGTAAGCCTTTACGCGCAGGTGCTGCTTGATTCCTTTGAACAACAAGGCAACATAATGCCCATCAACATCGACCGGCTGAAGTCACGATCTACTACCGGTTTCATCCCTTACAGTCACACACGTTGCCAGTAATCCGATTTTACGAGCGGTACGGAGAGGCGAGTTACGTAGTGCGCCTCGCCGACAGGCGGCCGTTGGCGGTGCCAGATTGGATGACGCGTCCTGAGTCTGCGGAGGCGAAATTTGTCACTACTGCGCGTCTGCCCATTGCAGTGCTCATGGCGCTGCGTAGCGAAGCCATGACGGGGCTTTCCTCCTGTGAGCAAATAGTACAGGAGGGAAGTCCCGATGTCTCAGCGAAAGACCAGGCAGCAACGACAACTCTTCGAAAAAGCTCCCCCCGTACCGGTCGTCGATCTCCCGCCAGCGGTGCGGGAGCAACTGCGCCAGGCGCTGGCGCAGTGGATGCTGGCTCACACGGCAACGATGCGCAAGGAGGTCGTCGATGAATAAAATCACAGCCGACCATCTGGCGCGGCGAGCCTACGTGTACATCCGGCAGTCCACTCCAGGCCAGGTGAAGCACAACCTGGAAAGCCAGCGCATGCAGTATGCCGTCGCAGAGCGGGCACGCGCCCTGGGATGGCAGGAGGTGGACATCATCGACGAGGACCTTGGAGTTTCAGCATCGGGGACGAATCGTCCAGGTTTTGAGCGTCTGCTACACGCGGTGTGCGAGGGCCAGGCGGGTGCGGTCTTCAGCATCGAAGCGGCGTCGCGACTAGCTCGCAACGGCCGCGAGTGGCACACGCTGTTGGAATTCTGCAGCGTGATGGGCGTACTGCTGATTGATGCCACAGCAGTGTATGATCCGCGTCTTGTCGATGATCGGTTGCTCCTGGGCATGAAAGGGACAATCAGCGAAATGGAAGTGGCCAACTTCCGCGCTCGCGGTCAGGCAGCGTTGCAGCAGATGGCAGAGCGCGGTGCATTGGTCCGACGTGTAGCAATCGGCTATGTGAAGGGTCCAGACGATCGCATCGAAAAGACCCCGGATGCGCGAATTCGTTCGGCCATAGAGATGGTCTTCAGCAAATTCTCTGAACTGCGCACAGTCAGGCAGGCCTTTCTGTGGTTCGACCGCCAACAGATTCAACTACCGATAGCTGTTGGCCCCGAAGACTCAAGTGAGATAGTATGGCGCCCTGCCCGATACCACGCTGTCCACAGCATTCTCAAGAATCCCCTCTATGCCGGGGCATATGTCTATGGCCGCAGCAAGACGGTGGTGCGTTTGGTCGAAGGGAAGAAGCAGGTTAAACGGATTAAGCGCATCCGACGCGAAGAGTGGGCCATATTGCTACGCGATCATCATGAGGGCTACATTGATTGGGATGCATATGAAAAGAACCAGAAGATGATCACAGAAAACGAAAACGCAGCCAGCAAGTTCGTTCGCGGATCGGTTCGCTCAGGCAACGCTCTTCTTGCGGGCCTACTGCGCTGCGGCCACTGCGGTGCGAAGTTGTACGCTCGGTACCCGACGCCATATTCGATTGGCTATGCATGTTCCGGTTACCGGCTAAACGGCGAACGAACTAGTTGTGTGCTATTCGGCGGACTGCGCGCCGACCAGATGGTATCGGACCAATTGTTGCAGTGTCTGTCTCCATTGGGCGTGGATGCGGCTATGGACGCGGTAGCAACGCTGAGTGATGCCAGCGATGATCGCATTCGTCATAAGGCATTGGCGCTTGAACAGGCCCGCTATGAAGCGATCCGTGCACGACGTCAGTACGATGCAATTGATCCAGATAACCGGCTGGTAGCTGCTGAACTCGAACGTCGCTGGAATCGCGCTTTGGAAATAGAAGCTCAACTTGACGAAGAACTCGCGGCTCTGGAACAGAGCCGTGAACATCCCCTCACGGCTCGGCAAAAAGAGGAACTGATGGATTTTGCTCGCGACTTGCCGCGGCTATGGAATGCACCACAAAACTCTCCAGAGCATAAGAAGCGGCTTCTGCGCATCGCTCTGAAGGAGATCATCGCAACCACACAGAACGATACGATCCGTCTAGTGCTGCACTGGCAAGGCGGCGATCACACGCAAATTGAATTTGCCAAAATACGAACAGGGCACCATCGCTACGTAACCGAACCGGAAGTGGTGGAGATGGTCCAGAGGCTCGCGCGCGTGGAAACGGACGCCAGAATAGCCTCTATTCTGAATCGCAATCAGCATCGCACGCCGCACGGAGAAAACTGGACGGAGAAGGGGATCTGCTCGCTACGCAATCGCTATTCGATCCCAGCGCATAAAGAGCGGGAGCTTGAGCAGCGCGGTGAGATGTTGGTAGGGGAGGCCGCAAAACTGTTGGGGTTTACGCAGTCGTCAATCTTGCGCCTCATACATGCTGGGCGCTTGCCTGCTACACAGGCTTGCGCAAATGCTCCATGGATACTGCCCAAATCGGAAGTGGAGCGATACTGCGCCCAAAGATTAAAAGGTAATACCCCACCGTCGGCAAATTCCACGAAATGGCTTTTTGAAAACAAATGACATACGAAGGAGTGCACCATGTCGAGTTCTCGAAGATCAGTTCCACCTGCCAGCGCAGCTTGTAGATTTGCGCGATGGTCAGGGCGGGGAGCGAGAAGTGATTGGTCAGGAAACCCAGGTGCTTGTTAGTTTCGGCATCTTAGTAGCTCACCCTGCGCTGCGGCTGGGGATAGACGAAGGCCGACTGGTACGGGGACAAGATTACGGTTTGATCCGAGCGCACGCCTGTGTCCTTGTCTAAGGAATGCGAATAGCGCCGCTGGAGCAGGACATTGGCTTTGCTGCGTACCACGAAGAATACCGACGAGCGCGTGAAGACATGGAGACGATCAAAATCGATGTAGCCGCGGCCATTACGTAGAAGGTGCCAGCTTCAGGTACGGTCTCGTCGAGGATGTTCACATCATGCAGATCGCCGCTCGTGACGCGGATGAACGTGGGGATGTTGCCGTGCAGGTCCAGCAGAGTGTGCATCCTGACGGCGGCCTTGACGCCGTGGAACTTTGCCCACAGAAACAGACTCAGGCACAAATCGATGGCGCGAATCCAGAGCGTAGAGACTCTGATCGAGATCGACGCCCATTGCATCGCCGGCATAGAGCGGGCCTGCAATGGGGATAGAACCTGCGCAAAGTCGGCAAATATGCTCCAGTGGGGGGGGCGTCGCTGGCATCGGCCAGGGTGGAGCGGGCTACACGGCCGTGAACACCAAGATGGTAGAGCCTGCCGCTCAACGCGAGCAGGCAGGCTTCGATGTCGCGCAGACGGTCGCGGTAAGTCAGTTGCGCAAAGGCCATGGCGAGGTTCTGATTCCAACAGGAGAAGCCGCGCTGCCGTGTTTTTCCGTTGAAGCGCGCGACACATCGACGGAACTCGCGGTCACGAAGAAAGCTGATGAGCTGAAAGAAAATAGTCCGGCCCTGGCTCACCCATCAATGTTGCTGCCAAAACCGGAAGCCTGCTTCGACACTTCGCCTTTCAAGCCGCGGCAAGCCGAAATTGCCATCAATCCCTTGCAGAGAAGAGATTTCTCAACGCCGCCTCACACGTTAGCCGGACAGTAGTGACCGTCACCCCATCGATGAATTTATAGAGTGGTATTGTTCGGAGTCTAGCTTTGCATTCAACCGGATAGCGGTCGTTCGGTACAGGAGCCGCCTCTAGTCCCAGTCCCTCGATCCACCTTTTCCCGCGTTCTAAGCAGGTCACTTCATGCTTAGGTGGGCGGACAAGACCACTATGCTCGATGGGAACGTCACGCTGTCACTTTGTTCAGCGGTAATGAACACGTCGAAATCCTTCGAAACGGTCTCCAGTTTCAATTCTCCACTTAGGTTCTTATTTACACCGATCGCACCTTGTTTGAAAGCCTCACCCCCGTTTGGGCGGATCCAAACAAGATAGTCATCGGCTGCGGGAGTCAGACTGGAGGGTCTCGCAAGATGATCGACTTTGATATCAAGTTTAATGTTTCCGTTGTCTTTAGCTTGTTGAGCTTTGACAGTTCCTGTCGCCGCCGGAACACTGGAGGCTGCTGTCATTTGGAACTCCTTGGTGTTCGTTAGCGGCCAGATTGCTAGCAACGCTAACATTGCGATGGTGCTTTTCATATATCGACCCTCCTGTGGCCTGCCCGGGAATTTGTAGCAGTGAGTCTGTTAGTGTAGCGCACCTGAACATTGCACGATCGCCCGATCATTATGTACTATCGATCTCCATCAACTTCATCGGTGATGCAGCAGGCGCAAACGCGGTGCCCATGCAAGTAGTATGGAACATCACGATTGTCGAACACTGCTCACAAGTGCTCATCTTTAGGGTTTCGGGCGTGGAGCGTCATCGTCGAGAGGAGGGAGGCGGCGAATGCGAGATCGTTGGCGAATTGCCGGCAACGGCCGCGCTTGGAATCATCTAGCGAATTCTCCAGCAAGGGTGACCCTTGTTTGAATGTAAGTCTCGAGGAGCACGAGGTATTGCGAAAGTCTGGACTGAGCTGTGAGGCTGATCCAGAGAATCACCTCGGAGGTTGCGCACAGACTATGTACTTTATAGGACTGGACATTCACAAGAAGACGATCAGCTACTGCGTGAAGAATGCAGTTGGCCGTGTGCACCATGAAGGCATGATCGGATCGAGTCGTTTTGAGTTGGACAACTGGATTCGAGCCATGCTCATCCCCGTGCGATTGCCATGGCAGCGATGATCTTTGCCGGATGGATTTATGATCACTTCCTTCCCCATGCCGAGATGGTGAAGGTGGTGGATTCTCTGATGCTTCGCGCCATCGCGGCAGCCAATAAGAAGAACAACACGATTGATGCCCGCAAGATTGCCGACTACCTGCGCTATGACCTGCTGCCGGAGTGCCACATGTGTTCACCGAGATCCGTGATTGGCGAAGTATGCTGCGCTACCGACACCTGGTGATCCGACAGATGGTGCAGATGAAGAACCGGGTGGCCGGCTTGCTGCTCAACAACGGAGTCAGCTATGACCGGCCGCGATTGCACAAGCAAGGCTAATTCACTGATCTGCTGGCCAACAACGAAGAGATCAGCAACAGTATCCGGCCATTGCTGAAGCTCAGCCGAGAACACATCCTGCGCGCCCAGCAGCTGGACTATGCGTTGATCGTTTCTTTGGAGCAAGACTCTCTCCTTTCGGATCGGTTACGGTGCCTCAGAACCATCCCGGGAGTGGGCCCGATTACGGCCCTGACCTGGATACTGGAGATCGGCGATTACACGCGGTTCCGATCGGTGAAGGAGGTCAACAGTTACGGCGGGCTGTGCAGCGTAGAGAAGAGCTCTGCCGACAAGATGGTGAGAATGCCCATTTCCAAGCAGCGCAACAAGCATATCCAGCATGTATTGGTAGAAGCGACCAAGGTGGCCCATCTCCGCTCTCACGAACTGGTTCTTGTTCGCGACAAGGAACTGCAGAAAGGAAATAGGAATCGCGCAACCCTTGCGGTGGCAAGGAAGAGGGTGGCATATATGCTGGCGGTCGAGCGCAGACAACAGGACTTCGTGTCTGCCGAAAATATGGTCGCCAACGCTGTGGCTTGAAAACCCTTCCTTATAAAGGAAAGGAAAAGACATCAGGATTCATCGATGCGGAGGCTGCCAGGTCCTGCAGATCACCGTCTAGGCGACGAAGGTGACTTCAAAGGCCCCCTACCACTCGTTTCGGGACAGGCAGAGAACACAAACTCGATCTTCTGCGACGGCTCTCCGAGCTCGAGGCAGCAAATGGATGTCCGGTCCTGCAGGGATGCAGGGACCATTCCGCCGAGAGGCACACGTGCCCAGCGAAAGACTCCTGATCCACTCAACGCGCGCTCTCCGGAGCGCGCCCAAAAATCTTGTGCTCTTCTATTGACAAAGACTTGCATGGAAGGCGGTGATACGACATGAGCTTAGAGTCCAGTTTGGTCAAGTTGTCGAGCACTTCGCAATTTCTTACCCGTTCCGGATCCGGCTTAATTGTTGGCCGGCTGCTGAGCCTCGTCCTGGCATTAACTGGCATTCTCCATGCATGCTTCATTCTCAGTTGACCGGCATTTCATGAAGTTTGGCGAAGTCCTCAGCGGAAACCGGCTTGCCAAAGAAGAAACCTTGAGCCTCATCGCAGGAGGACTTCTTCAGAAACGCAAGATCTTGCTCCGTTTCAATACCCTCCGCGATGACCCTGAGATGCAGACTTCGGCCCATGGCGATGATTGCGGTCACGATGGCTGCACCATCGGGATTGGTGGTAATTTGACTTACAAATGACCGGTCGATCTTGATTACATCGAGTGGAAGAACCCGCAGGTAGCTGAGGCTTGAATAGCCAGTGCCGAAATCGTCGATTGCGACCTGCAGACCTTTATCCCGCAAACCCTTGAGGGCGGGCGCTCTAAAGTGGGAATGTTCCATGAGCGCAGTCTCGGTCATTTCAATATTCAAATATTCGGGACTCAAACCGGTTTCAACCAAGATTGCGGATAGACCCTCGAAAAATCTCTCGCTGCGAAACTGGCGTGCCGACACGTTTACGGACATAGCTATGGCAGGCAGGCCTGCATCCGTCCAGGCTTTAGCTTGCGTACAGGCCTCTCGTAGGACCCACTCCCCGATCGCAAGAATCAATCCAGAGTCTTCCGCCACAGGAATGAATATCTCCGGCGGGACCGATCCCCGCTTGGGATGGTTCCAGCGCAGAAGAGCCTCTACCCCGGTAATGGCCCCTGATTTGACATTGACGATTTGCTGATAGGCCAGGGTGAGTTCGTGACGTTCAATCGCGCGGCGCAGATCTTCCGCGATTGACTGCCTCGCAACCGCCTTGACGTTCATCTCGGATTTGAAAAAGCGGAAGCTCTGACGTCCCTGTTCCTTCGCCTGGTACATCGCGGTGTCGGCGTTCTTGATGAGCGTTTCGGCTTCCAACCCATCGTCGGGATAGACACTGATACCGATACTTGCCGTGATATGGAGTTCTTGTGTCCCGAGGTCATGCGGTTCGGCAACCGCCTCCAGTAGTCTCTTGGCCGTGATGGCAGCCTCTGCGGGATGGTGCAGGTCCAGGAGCAGCAAGACGAATTCGTCGCCACCTTGTCGGCTGATCGTATCCGGAGCGCGGACGCAGCGGAGCAGGCGTGTGGATACTGATCTGAGCAGATTGTCTCCTGTTAGATGTCCAAGAGAATCATTGATGTGCTTGAAGCCATCCAGGTCCATAAACAGCACAGCAATGGAGCCTGTTCGACGCGCCGCATGAGCAATAGCCTGGCTAAGCCGGTCGTTCAGCAGGAGCCGATTGGGGAGGCCCGTTAGCGAGTCGTGCTCGGCAAGATGAGTCAGCTTCTCAGCGAGCGCTCGCGCCAGAGTCACGTCACGAAACACCAGGACCGCTCCAGCCGGCCTCCCAGCACGATCGAGAATGGGACCAACCGAGTCTTCGATGAAAATCTGATGTCCGTCACGACGGGTGAGGATGCAATTTGCCGGCAGGCGGGTAAGCCGCGCCTGTCCGGCTGCTGCTTTCTTTGTTGGATCGACCGCGGGTTCGCCTGTTGAGGCATCCGTGATCCGGAAAGACTCAGCCAGAGGCCGTCCTGCCGCTTCCCTCAGCGACCAACCGGTCATCCGTTCCGCAACCGGATTGAGAAATGTAATGTTGCCGCGAGCGTCAGTGCATATGACAGCATCACCGATGCTGTCGAGCGTTGCCTGGGCGCGACTCTCTTCATTGAACAGCGCTTCTTCAAGGGTCTTGCGGGCAACTGAACAGCGCATGGCGCGCAGCAGTTCGTGCGGTTCAATCTGCCCCTTGATGAGATAGTCCTGGGCACCTGCCTCCATGGCTCGAAGCGCAATCGACTCGCCCTTAGGATCGGTCAACAACACGAGAGAAGCTCTTGGTGCGACTGCCTGGGTCCGCCTCACGGCCTCGAGACATGAATCTCCCGGAAAACCATCGATGTCCAGAAGAACCACACTGACGGATTGCAGACCAAGGTATGCATCCGCCTGTTCCACACTTTCGGCATGGCTCAAGTCGAAGGAGTACAGGCCTTGTTCATTGAACATCGTACTGATCATCTTAGCTTCATCGGGGTCACTCTCAATTAAGAGGACGCTCTTAGTCTGCATGGCACCCATCCTGATAAACCTCGCCCGGCCTCTGTGCCTTGTCAACCGGCTTACTGCATGCTCTTTTGGATACTCTGCCACTCATTGGTCCAAACTCTAGACGTTAACTGCGCCAAGCGAGAGGATGTGAAAATGAGCTTGGACTTGCCTTCCTGCGAGCCAATTCAAGAATGCATTTGATGGGAGGAGTGTGCGCGCGGAATGATCTTGCGGGCTTGATGAAGCACAGAAAGGCCAAAGCGGAACAAATGAAGATGCCCCCCAGAGTTAAACCTACCCTACCTTTTAGCTGATCTGTACACTGATCAATTGTGCTCACAACAGCGAAAACAAACCTTCCTTGCTTGTACGAATTGAGAGCTTGCAAGGCCTGATTCGGCATTGAGTTATCTACTTTCTTGCATTATTGCGCCCTTGCGCACGACGGTCTGAGCAACCGAGCTCCCCGGACAGCGTGTGCTTCAAGGGCCCAACTGCGGCTGCATGGACAATTGCTAGGACTGTTTGATAAACATCGCCGCACGCTTTCGGCGGGGATGAGGTCATCTGCAATCCCTGAACTCCAAGCTTCTACAGCTACGACAGAGGCGGCAACTTGGGGGCCCTCACTAACACCGCCGGAGCCACTGCCGACATCTACGCGTGCAATTCCGCCTCGAACGCGGTGACGGTGACGTTTCCGAACTGGGTGCAGGCGGTGCTGCAGTGCGACACGCTGAACCGGGTGACGGGGCTGGCGACGCAGACGACAGAGACTCGGCGGAGATCACCGATGGAGATGCCATTTATTGCGACATTCTGAAGACAGCCCCATCTAGAATCCTGTTATGCGAGAACTGTGCCTGCTGGGGCTACAGACTTTTCAGGTCCTATTTCTCTGGGGCCACGACTGGCTTCCGCTCGGTCGGCTGAACGATGTTGCTGCCGTCAGAAGCCAGGACACAAGAATGCGACTCATCACCGTAACGCTCATTCAAAGTGCGCCGTTCACGATTGGGCTGCTGTTCTCCCTCGAGCATTTCAGACAGGCATATCCGCATTGGCTCATTCTCTGGCTCGATATCAGCTATGTTGTGTTGTTTATCGGCCAGTTGCGCGCATGGTGGGTCCCCTATCTCTTTCGGCCAGAACCAGAACGAGCTGCGCGTTACCGAATCATGTTCGGCAACACGCACGCCTTTCTCCCGGCACGCAACGGGCTCGTTCCGAATACCGCACACATTCTTTTGCACGTGGCAACTTTGCTCACTTTGATCCTGCTCTTCTCTTGAGCTCACCAGGTTGTCCATGCGAAGCACGTTTGGCGATGGGGTTCGTAGTATCCATCCATGGCGTTCGCTTTGCGCCCGCCATGGATGGGTTGCAGGCTCGTCTTCGGCCTGAAGAAATGGAGTCAGCGGCGAGACGGCGGAGTGGGGCACCTGTCCGAATGCCCGGTGCGGCACTGAGAGCAGTTCTCCAGTTCACGTGGAGTTTCAAGACCGGAACAGGGTGGCGTTTTCTTGAGGAAAACGCCACTCAGCGGTTGTGCTTTCGTACTACACCAACTGGAGAACCGCTATAGCCAACCACCGGAGGCATTTTTGCGGGCTTGCCTGCAGCATGGGGATTGCAGGTTGGACGCTTTCCAGCTTTGCGCCCTCTCCCCAGATCGCAGGGTTATTGATTGGGTGGCGCGGCTTCATCGCCCTTTGGAACGGTGATGGTTTCAAAGGTCGTTACCGTCGCCAGCTCGTCCCGTGCCTGCTTTTCCTGCTTGGTTTCCGGGATGGCCAGGTTGGACGAGAGCGATTGGCCCCGCACTTCTTTCAAGAAGTATTTGTCCCCATATTTGTGGAAGATCAGCTTACCCTGGCCCACGTCCTTCTTGTCGCCGGGATTGGTGATGTGAAAGACGGTCACTCCACTTTGGCAGTTGCGAACGGTGGCGACATGGGTACTGCAAGGAGCGACTTGGTAGGTTCCCGCCGGCATCAGTTTGGAGTTCCCAACATAGAAACTAAAGGGAACCTTTGCCTGGACACCCATCTGGGCAAACATCGGCCCAGCGAGGAACAGGCCCGCGATAGCAATCGATAATTTTAGGGTATTCATGGACTCAGCTCCTTCCTCCGGGAGACAGCGGAGAGCGGATCTCTCCGGCTACTGACACAATCTGGTCTGCTCGTGAGGAATGGAAAGCGGGCAGCCCGGCGTGCAGCGACCTTGCGCTGTCACCAGGAATTGCGGCTGTGTGTGAGCGCGTTACGAAGGAATCCCGGCCCCCCAAAGCTGATTTGTCGGAGCATTCCGCAGGCAGTTCGAAGGGCCATCGACACAGCTTGAGATCAAGCGTACCGCTTTGGTACTGAAAAGCGGTGACCCGCGCTACGCATGTCAGTGACCAGGGCGGGAGAATCTCTCCCGACTTGCTTTTCGGCGATCGGTGGGGGGTGGGTTTTGGAGATTGTGGAGTGCCGTCTGAAAAAGCGTGATGCAGATCACTGAAGGAGGTTAAGGGAGGGCGCAGACTGCGGGGCGACGGAGGTGGACTATGCTCATCCTGATCTTGCTCGTTGTTGGCGTTGCGGCGGCGTTGCTGCTCCTGCTGCCGCTTTTGCTTCGACGCTACGAGATTTTGGAGCGCTTCTCGGGGAGCCGGCTGGTGGCGTGCCCTGAGAACCAGCAGGCGGCGGTGGTGCAGATCAATGCGCGCCGTGCGGCGGAGTCGGGGATTGATGGGTCGCCCGATGTGCAGTTTTGCGAGTGTACGCGGTGGCCGGAGCGGGCGGAGTGCGGGCGGGAGTGCATGAGGCAGGCCCTGCGCGCAGAGCCGTACAAGGCGGGCGAGGCGAAGGCGGACGCGAAGCCGATCTACCACCTGCCGGTGGTTCTGGCGGCGTTTGCGGCGTGGTATCTGGGAGCGATCTGGCACTCGCAGTACCTGTTTCGCGCGCGATGGATGGCCGCGGTGGGGTTGACGCACGGCCAGGTGCAACGGATTGAGTGGTGGCTGACGCCGCATCTGCTGACGGCGGCGGTGTGGCTGCTGTTTGCGTATGGGGTGGCGTGGCTGCTGGCGGTGGGCCATCGCAAGGGCGTGTTGCCGGGCGTGGCGATGGCTGTGCTGCTGGGCGGGGCGCTGACGGCGGCGAGCTGGTTGAGCGTGGCGCACATGCCTCATGCGCTGCTGGTGATGGAAGCGGGGTATGTGGCGGCGGCGGCGCTGCTGGTAGGCGCGATTGTGGGCGGTCTGCAAGGCAGGCTGCTGATGCGGCCGCGGTGAGGGGTTGCGAGGGGAGAACAGGGGAAGGGAAAAATGAGGCGCCGGATGAGCGGCGCCCCATGGTGTGGAGAGGTTACTGATCGAGGTTGACTTTGAAGACCTGGGTCCCGAAGTCGGTGTAGAAGCTGGCGCTGTCGATGCCGCCGGGAATGAACTCGGTGGCGAACCAGAGGGAGTTGCCGTCGGCGACGCCCCATGAGTAGTCGCCCCAGCGGGCAATGCCGGCGCCCCCGAACTCGGGATAGCCGGAGAAGTCATCCTGTGGCGCCTGGCCGGGAGCGACAATCTGGACGCGGCCGGAGTGGGAGGGGTTGATGTGGGCGAATGCGGCGCTGGGATAGTAACCGGGGCCAGCGACGGTGAAGGAGACGGCGGCGGTGCCGTCGGCGGTGACGCCGGTGCCGGGATAGATGGCGGAGTTGCCGGCGACGGCGACGTAGCCCTGGCCCTGGACTCTGGCAGAGAGGCTGCCGTCCTCCATGGAGGGATGGACATCGAAATAGGCGATGCCGGTGTTGGTGGTGGAGCCGTCGGAGACGATGGTGTTGAGGCCGGCCCAGAGGTGGCCGCTGGAGTAGACGGCGTTCTGCATACGGTCATCGCCGGAGTCAATGAACTCCTCAGGCTCGCCGAAGGCCTGGCCGAGGGGGTAAGGGCCGGGCATCTGGGCGACAGGGCTGGGCTGGCCGTAGACCTCACTTTGGATGATCTGGTTTGAGAGGGCGACGGAGGGGCTGGCGGAGTTAAGCGAGGCGGTGTTGGAGAGCGCCCAGACGGCGATGCGGTTGTCGAGGGTGCCAGTGAAGTCAAGGGCACTGAGGAAGAACTCGACGCCGGAGTTGTGTCCATCGCCCTGATCGCCTTGCTCGCCGTTGAGATCGGGCGAGCTGGCGGGCTGGATAGAGTAGGCGACGCCTTCGGCGAGGGGCAGGTTGCCGATGTGGACGACGGTGGAGATGGAGCCGGATTCAAGGCCAGTCTTGGAGAGAGCGTAGACCTGGGCGCCATTGAAGACATTGGCGAAGAGGCCGAATTCGTTGGTGGTGATGTAAATGCCGTTGGCGTCTGCGCCGAGGGTGGGCTGATCGCCGAAGCAGGGATCGCTGGCATTGCAGCCGGAGTCGGCGGGAGTTCCATTGAGGCCGTCATCGGTGGTATCGATGGCGTAGAGGGTGTAGGCGCCGGTGGGGTCGCTGGTCTGGCTGACGGCGAGGACGAGATTGCTGCGGCCGGTGGCATTGTTGAGCACGTTAATCATGGAGACGAACCAGCGCTGCGTGGGCCCGTCGTAGTAGCAGCGCGGGTCACTGAGGATGGGGTTGGTGTTGGGGTCGAGTCCGAAGAAGGAGTAGAGGGACTCGGGTGTGGAGAGACGCGCTCCGGAGCGGTTGTAGACGGCGAGGGTGAGGTTGATGGCTTCCATGACGTAGCCGTGGCCGGCGCAGAGGCCCTGGTCGGGCGGTGAGACGACGAAGCCGTCGTAGTTGGCGTTGTCCATGGTGGTGAGGCCGGTGAAGTTGACGCTGGGGCTGGCGGCGGAGATGGCGTTGAGGCGTGGTGTGGGCACGGAGAGCACGGCGGGGCTCGTGGGGGACGAGGAACTGACGGAGTGCTTGCGTGCTCCGACGAGGTCGACCTGAGGCGCGGTGTTCAGCATGTTGATGGAGGTGTACGCTTTGGACGCTGCGCCGAGAACGGAGGTGCCTTTGATGGTGAGGTGCGAGAGGGTGGTCTTACCGAGCGATTGCGCCGCGGCAGTGGAGAGAATCGAGGCAGCAGCCAGCATGGTGACGCAACAGAGTTGGAACGAACGCATGAAACGGCCTCCTAGGTTGGTGAGTGTGATGGCAATGCGGTACGAATGCGCCTGAGCACAGAAATACAGGGAGGCGCAAAGCAAACTGCAGCGGCCCGGATTGCGTTGAGCAAACCAAATGGGGGAACGGTGAAGACGAGTCCGTCCGATTTCACTCCGCAGAGCAGGGACGATAGGCAAACGTAGTGCGAAGGAGAGGCTGAGTCAAGCAAAAAGAGGATGGGGGTGATTGCATCAAAAGAACCTTGCAGAACTTGCGGCGAGGCGAGAAGCGCGCGGCAGGGGTGAGTGCGAGGGGCCCAGGCCGCGCTGAAGCGCGCGACCTGGACACGAAAGCAGGCTACTTGCAGCCGGTGTGGGGCTTCTTGATATCGACAGTGGTGGGGAGCCAGTCGGAAAGGCGCTTGTCGTTGATTTCGGCGTCTTCAGCCCCTGGGTTAAGCGAGGAGCGGGCGAGCGCGACGGAGACGTTGACTTTGCCCTTCATGCAGTAGGCGCCGGTGAGCCGGGCGAGGCCCTGGTCGGCGACGTCGAGGGTGTCGGCGGAGAGAGAGCCGTGGTCTCCGGAGATGTCGAATGGGGCGAGGATGATCTGGTTGACGATGAGCTTGTCGGTTTTGATGCCCGAGGAGTCAAAACGGACGACGAGGGTGGCGCGGCGCTCCAGCGCTTCGGGGTTGGCGGTAAATTGGATGGCGGGAAGAGTGATGCCTGCCGGGCTTGGCTCGGGCGCCTTGGCGTCCCAGGCGAGGCGGTAGGGAAGTCCCTTCCACCTCGGTTCGGTGGGGATGCCGGGAGCTTGCTTTGTCTGGGGGCCGCATCCGGCCAGGAGCAGGACTCCGGCAATCGCCAACAGAATGGCTTGTTTCACGTGGTCCTCCTGAATGAAAAAAATGACGGGCTAGAATACCACAGGGTGCTGTGCCGGGTTCGAAGTTGGAAATGAGGGGAAGCCCGTCGGGGCCTCAATCCTCCTGCTCGCGAGGCGGAACGGATAACGACGCACCGACGGGACTGGACCCGGAGCCAGTCTGCAACTCACCCGGAGCTGCGGAGCGGGTACCTTCCTTCCATCTGTACATGCGTCGGTCCGCGACGATGCAGAGGGATTCAAGGTCGGCAGCATCTGCGGGATAGGCGGCAATGCCTATGCTTGCGCCGATGTGAATCTCGTGGCTCGCGATCAACAGTGGCTTTGCAACCAATTCCTGCAGGTTCCGGGCGACGCGATGAGCATCTCCATGATCCTCTGTGTCCTCGAGGATGATCGAGAACTCATCCCCTCCCGTGCGCGCCACCGTATCGCATTTTCGCATCCGGCCATCAAATGCCCTGGCAACTGCTTTAAGGACTTCGTCGCCCGCGTGATGACCGAACCTGTCATTCACTTCTTTGAATCCATTAAGGTCGACAACCAGGAGCGCCACGCTTGAACGAAGGCGTTCGGCGCGCATGATCGCAACCTTGAGCCGGTCAAGGAACAGCCTGCGATTCGGCAGGCCAGTCAGATCATCATGGAGGGCGAGGAAGCGATTATGTTCGATCTGCTCTTCCAGGAGCAAGAGAATCATGCCGACCGCAACCAGATACTTAGGAAGATTCCAAACCTCGCTTTCGATCACGAGAGTTGGCTTCAGGGTGGCGAGGAGCGGACCGAGGAAAAAGACGAGCGCCCACGCCGCAAATCCTGCTATTGTGATGAGCGAGCCGGCAGTTGTGCGGCGAAAGACGAAGGCGAAGTGCAGGCAGCAGCCAAGATACAGGACAAAGAGCAGACCGTTCAGGGCGAGGTCGCCGCCGTTGCCGGGTTTGCGCTGGAATACCAGAAGAAATGCGGAAAGGGCAAGGAACTGACTGACGAGAATCCAGCGAAGCGGATGCCGGAAACTCGGCAAGGCAATCAGGGAAAGTCCCAGCGGCGCAAGCCCAATCAGAACCGAGGCGACAATGAGCCCCCATGGATACAACGGGTATTCGATGAGGAAGCCGATGTAAAGCGTGGTAACTGAAAGCAGCGTGAAGAGCATGAAACGGTTGCTGCGCTGCTCGTGATAGGGCACGACCGAGTACATAAAAAGAACACCTGCATTCGCCAAGGAGGCAAGACACAGGAGATCAGCGAGGTCGCCCCAGATCCCTGGGACCGCAAGAAAGATAGCGGCTGCAAAGTGAAGACCGATAAGAAGCCAGCCGGTGAGCCAGAGTCCAGAGACTCGAGATTTTTGCTGCTTCGCAAGCGAAGCAAAGGCGCAGGACAAAAGACCTACTGCCGCGAGATCCGGAATCTGGCTCCAATCCAAGAGAGTGCACCTTGCTTCTCAATACGTCGAGGAACCGATTGGAATTTATTGCCCTAGGTACACTATAGCTTATTTATTGAATGAGTGACGCGGATCGAAACTTGAGTAATGTGGGGTTGAAACTTACCCATGTAACTCCGCAGGTAACCAACACGTGATTCCCGAGTGATTTCTGATGCATGCGCTCATAGACTGATTGCTATGAGTGCAAGCTTATACATCGTAGTTGAAGGTGACGATCCGGGCTTTGATATCTATGTGCATGGACACGCGCTGGCGCGCAATGAAGAGGTCCTTCAGCGCCTGGCGACGACATTGCGTGTAAAGCCTCTGCTGGATTTCTTCTCTGCGGATCAGAATTCGATGGCACTCTTGCTGGAGCGTGGGGCAGGGAATCCTGACTGGGCGCAGAATCTTCCTGATCCCCAGTGGTTCACTGCTTCGGAGGGTCTGGCCACGGTTCGAGCACTTCTTGCTTTTCTCGAGACGAGCCCGGCTGCGCTTGGGTCGGAGACTACTCCTGTGTTGCGTGAGCTGCAGGAGTATGAACGCGTTCTCGTGAAGACCAGCAATCGAAAACTGCGCTGGCATCTGGCGGCCAGCTGGTATTGAGGATTGCTGTTACAGTTCATGCGGAAGAGCGAACGACGGGGCCTATTCGGCCATTGCTTGAACAGGACGGGGCGCAAAGATATTTCCGATCCGGCGAATTTCAGCGCCGACATCGCGGAGCTTCTCTTCGATTGTCTCGTATCCGCGGTCCATGTGATAGACGCGATCCAGAATCGATTCACCGTCTGCAACCAGCGCAGCAAGAACAAGAGAAGCAGAGGCCCGCAGGTCTGAGCACATGACTGCGGCGGCGGAGAGACGCGATGGGCCACGCACGGTTGCGGTACGTCCATCGACACGGATGTTCGCCCCCATCCGGACGAGTTCCTGCACATGCATGAAGCGATTTTCAAAGATGTTCTCTTTGATTGCGCTCACACCTTCTGCCTGCGTGGCCAGCGCCATGTATTGAGCCTGCATGTCTGTAGGAAAGCCGGGATATTCTTCGGTTGAAATATCCGCGGCGCGAAGCATTCCATTCGATTGCACGCGAATTGAAGTCGCGCTCAGCAGATCAATTCTGGCGCCGGCTTCCTCCACCTTTCCGATCACAGCTCGGAAGTGGTCTGGGTTGCAGTCCGCGACAATCAAGTCGCCACCCGTGATTGCGCCCGCGATCAGGAAGGTGCCAGCCTCGATGCGATCAGGATTGATACGATGATGCGCGCCATGCAGGCTCTTCACGCCCTGCACATGAATTGTGGAGGTGCCTGCGCCATGAATCTGCGCTCCCATGGCGACAAGGAGAGCAGCGAGGTCAACCACCTCCGGCTCCCGCGCACAGTTTTCCATGACGGTGTCGCCCTCGGCGAGTACGGCCGCCATGAGAAGGTCTTCCGTGCCTGTGACTGTGATCTTGTCGAATACGAGGTGCGTGCCTTTCAATTTGGATGCCCGAGCCTCGATGTATCCATGAGACTGCTCGATGGTTGCGCCCATCTTCTCAAGGCCCTTGATGTGAAGATCAATCGGCCGGCCGCCAATTGCGCAGCCCCCTGGAATGGCAACACGAGCAAGCCCCATGCGCGCAACCAGAGGACCGAGAACCAGCGAGCTGGCGCGCATCGTCTTGACGATTTCATATTGTGCGACAGGGTCCGAGAGACTGCTGCAGCAGATGGTTGTGCGGTTGGAAGCTTCTCCGGTGCCCATGCGAACCTCTGCTCCCATCGAAGTGAGTAGGCGCTTTTCCGTCTCGATATCACGCACGCGTGGAATGTTGTCGAGTGTGACTTCGTTGTCGGTAAGGATTGCTGCTGCCATGCATGGCAGCGCGGAGTTCTTCGCTCCGGAGATGCGAACGGTGCCGCGCAGCGGTGTGCCGCCACGAATTACAAACTTGTCCATGAATCCTTCTGCTCCTGCGTTCCTAGTGTAAATCGGGGCAGAGGAACAGGCGGGGCGGCGAATTTGCAGGGAATGAAAGATGGGTTTGCGCAAGAGGAATACTGGACGGCGTGCTGGAGGCCGGCATTTGCCCCTTCGACAGAAAAGGGAAATGCCGGACTTTCGGGCGAATCGTCAGAGAGTTCCTCTATGGTGTGGCGCCGACCTCGAAATTCAGAGTTGCCAGGGCAAGGCGATATTGGTACTGCGCGTTTGTGTTTCCGATGGCAGCGTCGGTCTGCTGATATTGAGCCTGACTCAGCTCAACGATTGAACTGAGCCCCATCTGGTAACGGGTCTGCGCAAGTTTGAGGGCAAGGTTCGCCTCGTCGAGCAACTGTTGGCTGACAGTCACGCGTTGATAGGCCGTATTTGCGGCGAGCCAGGACGTTCGAATGTCGCGAACAATTACATCGCGCAACTGGCGGCTTTGTTCGGCGCTTGCCTGTGCACGCAGGTTTGCCTCTTTTGCCTGGGCCGAGTAGAGAAATCCGTTGAAGATCGGGA
>VFSW01002907.1_pt1 | contig 25761 bp, 22 predicted proteins | sample 5358111 | NCBI WGS metagenome assembly VFSW01 (sample SAMN11554181, study PRJNA540505) | mine drainage metagenome | isolation source: sediment from site ElyBrook_90M | place: USA: Ely Copper Mine, Vershire, VT | collected 2017 | reverse complement strand
GGTCGATGAGGCGACGCACCGGCTCTATCACCGCTTCACGATCGGATACGGCGACGAGGCCCTGAAAGATTGGCAGATTCCGCTCGGGCAGGGAATTACCGGAACAGCGGCGGCCACGGGGCGCGCCGTTCGCGTGCCGGACGTGCGGGAAGATCCGCGGTACATCAACGTGATTGATGCCGTGCGGTCCGAGCTGGTCGTGCCCCTCGTCGTCAAGGGACAGTCCATCGGCGTCATTGATATTCAGAGCCGGCAGGTGGACTACTTCACGCGAGACCAGCAAACCGTGCTCACCCTGATGGGCAGCCGGCTGGCCATCGCCATTGAAAATGCGCGGCTCTTTGAGCGCGTGCGCGCGCAGGCGGACACGCTTCTCGTGCTCAATGAAGTGGCTCGCGAAGCCAACTCGATTCTGGTCGTGGAGGAACTCCTGCGGCGGGCGGCGGAACTCGTCAAGCGCGTCATTGACTACCAGATTTTGGCAATTCTCCTGTATGACGCCGCAACGAATCAGTTCCGCCACCGGCTGGACGTGAAGTACGGGCAGAGCGCGCAGGGAAAAATGCGTGTGACGGTGAACGAAGGAATTGTAGGAACGGCGGTCTCCTCGGGCGTGCCGGTGCGCGTGCCGGATGTGACGCAGGACTCGCGCTACATCATGGTCAATCCGGAGACGCGCTCGGAACTCGCGATTCCGCTGATTCACAAGGGCAAGGTCGTCGGTGTCCTTGATCTGGAAAGCCCGCAGACAAATTACTTCACCGAGGAGCACGTTCAGACGCTCATGATTCTGGCCGCGCATCTGGCGGTGTCGCTTGAAAACGCGCGGCTCTACGAGCGCCTGGCGCGCGATGAAGCCCGCATGGAGCGCGAATTGACCGCCGCGCAGCGCCTGCAGACCGCTTTGCTGCGCCCCGTGCCGGAAACCGATTATGGCCTCGATATCGCCGCGCGGATTCATTCCGCTCGCGAAGTCTGCGGCGACTTGTACGATTTTCTCTCTTACGGCACGCAGCAGATCGGGATCGCGCTCGGGGACGTCAGCGGCAAGGGCAGCGCCGCGGCTCTCTACGGCGCAATCGCCACGGGAATTTTGCGGAGCCTTTCTCCGCACAAGCTGCAACCGGCGGAACTTTTGCGCCAGTTGAATCAGCTCGTGTGCGACCGTCGAGTGGATGGCCGCTACATGACGATCTGCTTTGCCACCTGGCAGAAATCGCGGCACAAGTTGCGCGTGGCCAATGCGGGCCAGACGCAGCCCTTGCTGTGGAAAGACGGGCGCGTCGAGCAGCTCAATCTGACCGGATTTCCGATCGGAATCATTGACGACGCCACGTACGAAGAGTGGAGCGTGCAGCTTCACCCCGGCGAAATTCTGCTTTTCTATTCGGACGGATTGACCGAGGCGGCGGGCCGCGACGGAAAGTTCTTTGGAGCAACGCGGCTGAAAAACGTTCTCGCCGCCAATACGCATCTCTCGTCCGCGGATCTCGCCGACAAGTTGCTCAAGGAAGTCGAGGAATTTACTCAGGGGGGCGCCATCACGGATGACCGGACGCTCGTGGTGATGAAGGTCAAGTGAGCACATCCCGATCACATTCACATATGCCGAGGCGCCGTGGCGTAACCGATCCGGTCCAATACACGGAAGGGTTTTCCTGGAAGGGGGCGCGGCTGTACTGCGAAGGCGTTCCCATCGAGGAAATAGCAGAGCGTATCGGAACGCCCACCTACGTCTACAGCCGCGCCAGCGTGGAGAACGCCTATCGTCGCATGGACCGTGCCTTTTCTGGGATTCCGCACGCAATTTGTTACGCCGTCAAGGCCAATTCGGCTCTGGGGATTCTCCGCATTTTTGCCGAGTTGGGCAGCAGCTTTGACATTGTGTCGGGAGGCGAGTTGGACCGCTTGCGGCGCATCGGTGTGCCGGGGCGCCGCATTGTTTTTTCCGGGGTCGGAAAATCCCGCGAGGAGATTCGCGAGGCGCTTCGAGAACAGATTCTAGTCTTCAACGTGGAGTCCGAGGCGGAACTCGAGTTGCTTGCCGAAGTGGCTTCAAAGTTCCGTGTGAAGGCTCCAGCGTCCATTCGCGTCAATCCAGATGTCGCCGCCGGAGGGCATCCGCACATCTCGACCGGCCACCACACCCATAAATTCGGAATTGACTGGGATACCGCGAAAACTCTGTACCTGCGCTATCAGGGCACGCGATGGATCAATTGGCAGGGAATCAGCGCACACATTGGCTCGCAGATTCTGACCCTTGGGCCGTACCGGCAAGCCGTGGCGCGCCTGGCGGGATATTTCCGCGAACTCGGCCGCGCCGGGATCAAGCTGCGCTACCTCGATTGCGGCGGCGGCCTGGGCATTCGCTACACGGAAGAGCGTCCTCCGGACAAGGCGGCGTATGCAAAAGAGATCGCGCGAATCGTGCGTCCGCTCGGCTGCTGCGTGTTCATCGAGCCGGGGCGCTCGCTGGTCGGCCCCGCGGGAGTGCTGGTGATGCGCGCGCTCTACAACAAGCGCAATCGCGGAAAACAATTTGTGATCGTGGATGGCGCGATGAACGATTTTATGCGCCCCGCTCTTTATGGCGCGATGCATCCCATTACCAACGCGCGCCGCAAGTCCGGAACGCTGGCGCGCGCGGACATTGTGGGACCCGTCTGCGAGTCCGGCGACTGTTTCCTGCAGGACTGGCCGATGGGAGACGTGGCTCCCGGAGATGTGATGGTTTTGTGGGGAGCCGGGGCTTACGGAATGGTGCAAACGTCCAACTACAATTCACGCCCGCGCCCCGCGGAAGTGCTCGTAAGCGGCCCCCGCGTCGAACTCATCCGGCGGCGCGAATCGCGCGCCGATCTGGTGCGGGGCGAGTGGGGAAGTTAGTCCGTATATCTATCGAGCCTGAGTCCTACCGTTCTCCCCACTTCAATTTGCTGCGCAGAATTTCAAAGTAGGTTTTCTTCCAGGGGCGCACCAGATGCAGTGTGTGCGGCGCCTTCGTGATGCGGATCTTGTCTTTCTTGGCCAGCTCAAATCCCACTTGCCCGTCCAGCGTCAGAAAGACCGAGTCGTCTTCCGCGCGAAATTCGATTTCGATGCGCGCGGAATCGGGCACGACCAGCGGCCGGTTGGTGAGCGTGTGCGGGCAGATCGGCGTAATTACAAAAGCCTCCATGACCGGATACACGATTGGGCCGCCCGCGGCGAGCGAATAGGCGGTGGACCCGGTAGGTGTGGAAAGAATCAGTCCATCGGCTTTGTATGTCGTGACGTATTCGTCGTCCACGCGCAGTTCGAGATCCATAATCCGCGCAAGCGCCGCCTTGTTGAGGACGGCATCATTCAGCGCAATCTGGCTGCGAACCACCTTGCCGTCCCGGATGATTTCCGCGAGCAGCATCACGCGCTCACTGATGTGGGATTCTCCTCGGAAAATTTCGTCCAGCAGGGGATACAGCTCGTCGAGCGAGACCGTGGTCAGGAAACCAAGTCCGCCAAGATTGACCGCGAGGATGGGCACATTGTCCGCTGCCGAAAGGCGAGCCACCGAAAGCAGCGTTCCGTCTCCGCCGAGGACAATCAGGAAATCGGATAAAGCGGGAATCTCCTCCCGATTCCGCGTGTCGCCGGCGAGCGCCCCGATGCTTTCGCCGGTTTCGGTGTCGCACAGGACTTTGGCGCCGTGGGTGCGCAGCCATTCGATGAGCGGCGGCACAACGCGCGCAATATCTTCGCGCCGGGGGCGGGCAATGATCCCTACGTTTCGTATCATATGGGCGGCCATCGCCAGATTCCAAATCGCCCACTACTCTAGCATTTCCCGGCGGAAGTGTTGGGCGCAAATCACGAAAGATCCACCCGCGCGCGCAAGGCTTCGGAAAAGCGCCGGAACGCCCGGAAACTGCAGCTCGTCCGCCGCGGCGGACGAGGGTTTGCTTGCTGGTGCGCGGGAAAATCCTCGCCTCTGAAGAGGCGAGCTACAACAGCCTGACCAAGAGTCGAGGATTTCAGCAAAGCCAGACTATGTCTGAGTCTTCTTCATTGCGTGCAAAAAAAACTCCTGATTGCCTTCGGCGCCGGCCACTTTGCTTGGTCTCACCGAGTCCACAGCAAGCCCGGCTGCGACGGCAGCTTCGCGCACACGCGCGATCGCCTTTTCGTGCAGCGCGGATTCGCGAACAATGCCGCCCGCGCCGATCTCCCCGCGATCCAGCTCAAACTGCGGCTTCACCAGAATCAGATATTCTGCGCGCGGTCCGGCCGCGTTAACGACCGCGGGAAGAATTTTTGCCGCGGAGATGAAAGACACGTCGAGCGTGACGAGATCGGTTGGCTCGGGAATTTGTTCGGGGCGCAGGTTCCGCGCATTCTCTTTGATCTGCACGACGCGCGAGTCCTGCTGCAGGCGCCAGGCCATCTGATCGGTGGTCACGTCCACGGCATATACGCGCCGCGCGCCGTGTTGCAGCAGGCAATCGGTGAAGCCTCCGGTGGACGCGCCGATATCGAGGCAAACTTTTCCTTCCGCGCTGACGCCAAAATCCGCGAGCGCGCCTTCGAGTTTGAATCCCGCGCGGCTGGCGTATTTGGGAGATCCACCAACGACTTCGATCCGCGCGCCGGTGGCAACCTGCGCCCCGGCCTTTTCGCCGCGGGCCCCGTTGACGCGCACCTCACCCGCAAGAATCATCGCCTGCGCCTTTTCGCGCGATTCGGCGAGGCCGCGCTCGACGACGAGCACATCGAGGCGCTTCTTTTCGGATTTTGATTTGGGAGGCACGCGATTCCGGAAATCGGCCCTCGGCGCGCAGCATCTAAGCGCGGCGGTGAACAATGAGTTCGGCCAGTTCCTGCAAGCGGGACGCGCGCGCGCCAAACGGGCCGAGCTCGGCCATGGCTCGAGATTCGAGTTCCCGGGCGAACTTCCGCGAGGCTTCCATGCCGTGCAGCGCAGGGTACGTGGCTTTTTTCTGCGCCGCGTCTTTGCCCGCTGTCTTTCCAAGCGATGCGGAAGTCTCCTCGACATCGAGGATATCGTCCACGACCTGGAACGCCCAGCCGATAGTTTCTCCAAAAACGCGCAGGCGGCCCGTGCTGGATGGATCGGCGCCACCGGCAACTGCTCCCACAACCACGGACGCGCGGATGAGCGCCGCCGTTTTCGAGCGGTGAATATATTCCAGCTCGGCAGGAGCGATCGCGCGACCTTCGGCTTCGAGGTCTGCAACTTGCCCGCCGACCATTCCATTGACCGTGCCTGCCGATTTCGCGACTTCCGCAAGAATGGCCACGCGCCTCGCGGCGTCAATGGGCGCTTTAGCCAGGGTCTCAAAGGCAAGCGTCAAAAGGGCGTCGCCGGCAAGGATGGCTGTGGCTTCGCCAAATTGCTTGTGGCACGTCGGCTTTCCGCGGCGCAGATCGTCGTTGTCGAGCGCGGGCAGGTCATCGTGAATCAGGGAGTACGTGTGTATAAATTCGAGCGAGCACGCCACAGGCAGGACGGGCGTGATATCGGCCGAAAACATGCGCGCCGATTCGATGCACAGAATCGGCCGGACACGCTTGCCTCCCGCCTGCACGCTGTACCGCATGGCCCTGTGAATGGAAGCAGGATTCACATTTTCAGCGGGCATCAGGCGGTCGAGCGCGGCGTCCACAGCGGCGCGGTCTTCTTCGAAAAAAGAGGGTAGATTCATCAGAGAGTGAGGGCGCGGGCGCTCCGGCGGTTGGCTAGGATTCTTCCTCGGATTCGGGATTAAACGGCTCGGCAGTCAGCTCTCCGCCGGCTTTCTTCAGCAGGATCTCCACCTTGCCCTCGGCCTGTTCGAGGTATTTCTGGCAGTCGCGCGAGAGTTGAACGCCCTCCTCGAAAAGTTTCATGGCGTCTTCGAGCGAAAGATTCGCGCTTTCCAGTTTGCCGACGATTGTTTCGAGGCGCGCGAGCGACACCTCGAAGTCCGGCTTCTTCGCGCCGTCCTGCTCTTTTGCCGTGGATGGGCTGGCTTTCGACATGAATCCTTATTCTTGACAGTTTGCGCGGGAGCGCAGGGACCGCCCCGCACAGTCCGGATCGCGAAAATCAGGCGGCGGATTGCCGACACATTCTAATGCACGCGCGAGAACCGAAACAACCGCTTTATACAGCCGGCGGAGTTCCGCTGTTAGGAGTCCGCTTCCTGAACGCGCGGGGTTGCGCCGCACCTGCCCCATGCGCGGATTACGCAATTCCGGCTGCTGATTCTCTTACGCGGACGTTGCGAGGCTGCTAGAATTGGGCGCAAGGAGCGCCTCTCGATTGATTGCTCTGCGCCTTGCCGGACTGTTTGTCCTTGTCGTGATCAATGGATTTTTTGCCGCGGTCGAGTTTTCGCTCGTGGCGGTCCGTTTATCGCGCGTACGGCAGCTTGTGGAGCAGGGACGCGGGAGGGCAAAAATTGTTTTGGATCTGCTCGGCAGACTCGACAGAGTCGTCTCGGGCGTGCAGGTCGGCATTACGTTGACGAGTCTCGGCCTGGGCGCGCTCGGCGAGTCCACTCTGGCGGCGCTGATCGGGCCAGCGGTATCGAACATCCCGGGATGGCACGCGGCCGTGCTTGTTCACGCCGTTTCCTTGACAGTCGCATTCCTTCTATTGACCGTCGTGCACGTTGTGTTGGGTGAGTTGGTTCCGAAAAGTATTAGCCTGCAACGTGCTGGAGTCGTCGCTTTGTTGGTGGCGCCTCCGTTTCGCTGGTACCTCGATGTGTTCAGTCCCGCCATCAGCCTGCTCGATGGAGCGAGCCGCTGGATACTGGCCGGCCTGGGATTTTCCAGCCGCCCCAGCCACACACAAATCCATTCGGTGGAGGAGTTGCAAATTCAGATTCAGCAGGTGCGGGAGCGCGGATTGATCGGAGTGGAAGAGGAAAAATTCATTTCCGGGGCGATTGAACTGGACCAGATGCAGGTGCGGGAGCTGATGGTGCCGCGTCCCGACGTGCACTCGGTGACGGCCGACGCGACGCTCGATGATGTCATGAAGGTCTTCGTGACGACGCAGCGCTCGCGCCTGCCTGTGTTCGAGGGCGCCGGCGACCACGTCCTCGGCTACATTCACATCAAAGATATTGTGTGGGCGCTGCTCGACCGGGAACGCCGCGCCGAGGAAGGCTGGCCCGCGCCCGAATTCAACGTGCGGACGATGCTCCATGAAATCGCGATTGTTCCGGAGACGAAGCCCGTGAACGAGTTGCTGCACGAGTTGCGGTCGCGCGGCGGCTGGATGGCCATGGTCGTGGACGAATTCGGGACGATTCTGGGGCTCGTCACGCTCGAAGACGTCTTGGAAAAACTGGTCGGCGAAATTCATGATGAATTTGACGTAGTGCAGCAGCCGCTCATCGTTGGGCAGGGCGCCGAGACGGCAATGATTTTCGACGCGTCGCTTGGGATTCGCGACCTCGAATCGCAGTACGGAATTGTCCTTCCCGAAGATCCTTCCTACGCCACCGTGGGAGGATTTGTTCTTGCGCGGCTGGGGTTCATTCCGCGCGGAGGCGAGAGCTTTGACTATGGCTCCTACCGCTTTACCGTTGTGGAGATGGACCGCAGACGCGTGGCGCGTGTGAAAGTGCAGCGGCTGCACCAGACGGGCGAAGCGCCGCCGAACATTCCGACCGAGGCGAAACCTGCCGTCGAGACTGCGCGGAAACCGGAATGATCCGGCAGATCGGTCTGCGCATTCTCTACACGTTGCCGGCGCTGTGGCTGATTATCACCATGGTGTTTCTCCTGATTCACATTGTTCCCGGCGATCCAGTTTTGCAGATGCTCGGGCAGGATGCGCGCGCCGAAGACCTCGCGCAGTTGCGGCATACGCTGGGCCTCGATCAGCCGCTCGGCGCGCAGTATGCGCATTACCTCGAAGGACTTGTGCGCGGAGATTGGGGCCGCTCGATCCGGTTTTCAGGGCCGGTGCGTGCGATCGTGCTTGAGCGATTTCCCGCAACGCTGGAACTTTCGCTTGCCTCCTTGTTCGTCTGCTTGCTCATTGCCGTTCCCGCGGGCGTATTTTCCGCGTGGCGGCGAGGCAGCCGGGGAGATCACGCGGTTTCCGTTGGCACGCTGCTCGGGCTTTCCGTTCCGAATTTCGCGCTCGGGCCCGTGCTGGTCCTTGTGTTTTCCGTGGAGATCGGCTGGCTGCCGGTTTCGGGGCGGGGAGGAGTCAGTCACTTGATCCTGCCCGCGGCCACGCTGGGAGCGGCGCTGGCTGCTATTCTGACGCGCATGGTTCGCGGCTCGATGATCGAGGAGCTTTCCAGCGACTATGTCCGGACGGCGCGCGCGAAGGGAATCTCCGAAACGGCGGTGCTCTTCCGCCACGCGTTTCCGAACGCTCTGATTCCCGTCATTACAATTGTCGGGCTGCAGTTCGGATCGCTGCTCGCCGGAACGATCGTTACGGAGTCCATTTTTTCATGGCCGGGCATAGGGCGGCTCGCCGTGCAGGCGATTTCGGCGAGGGATTATCCGCTGCTGCAGGGCTGCATTCTGGTGATTGCGGTTTCTTATGTATTGGTGAACTTGATGACGGATTTGATTTACGTGGTCGTGGATCCGAGGGTAAGGGTGCAGTGATCGTTACAAATGTTTTTTCGGCGCGAGCATTCCGTTCTTGCGCGAGCGCAAAACAGACACCGCGCGTCATTCCGCGCGAAGCGAGGAATCCCTCCTTGTTCCGTAGTGTTGCCCGCAAAATAAGAGGGGTTCCTCGCTCCGCTCGGAATGACGGGCGAATTTTATTGAAGTAGTGAAATGAAAACCGGCTCTCAATTTCGTCAATTCCTCCGCACCAGCGTCCTTGGCCGCTGGGGGCTTGCCGTCAGCGCATTGCTCATCGCCGTTGCGCTCCTGGCGCCGTGGATCTCGCCGGCAAACCCGGCGGCACAGAGCCTGCCGGACCGGCTCCTCGCGCCGAGCGCGCATCACTGGATGGGAACGGATGAGCTCGGCCGGGATGTGTTGTCCCGCACATTGTACGGGGCGCGCGTTTCGCTGCTTGTCGGCGTGTGCGTGGTATTGGGCGCGGGTTGTGTGGGGCTTGTGCTTGGATCCCTCGCGGGATATTTCGGCGGGACGCTGGACCGGTTCATCAACGTGGTTCTGATCAATTCGTTTTTGTCGTTTCCTGGAATTCTACTGGCCATCGCGTTTGCGGCGTTTCTGGGACCGGGACTGGACAAGGTGATTTTTGCGCTGACCATCACGGGTTGGGCGGGATATGCGCGCCTGGCGCGAGCGCAAGTGTTAAAGGTGCGTGAACTGGAGTTCGTTCTCGCCGCGCGGTCGCTCGGCGCCTCTCATGCGCGGATTTTGCTGCGGCACCTTTTGCCAAATACGATGCAGCCCGTATTGATCCAAGCGACGATCGGAATGGCGGGAGCGATACTCGCGGAGTCCACGCTCAGCTTTCTCGGCCTGGGAGTGATCGCGCCGACGCCGAGTTGGGGAGCGATGCTCAATGATGCGCACAATCATCTGTTTGACGCGCCGTACCTCGTGGTCTTTCCCGCCCTCGGAATCATGGCGGCCGTGCTGGCCTTCAACCTTCTGGGGGATGCGCTGCGCGATTGGCTTGATCCGCGCACGCGCGCGTTTCTGGTGACGATGGACGCGCAAAGATAAATGGAACCGGTTTCACTCTTTCCGAATCAGTGCTGCCCGTCATTCCGAACGAAGCGAGGAATCCCTCCGTATTTTCTAACGTTGCTCGAAAGGAAAGGGGGATTCCTCGCTTCGCTTGGAATGACAACGGTAGGCAAATGTGCGCGCGGTCGGTGAAGCCAATATTACGCCAGCTCCAGCGTCACTTCCGCGCCGCGATTTGCACCAAGCGTCCGCGCGGCGTTTCCGCGGTAGACGGCAATCTCCAGATAGCCGGACGAACCGAACAGCGCGACGGGCTCTCCCGGCGCACCCTTCGCAAATGTGGTCACGAGCTTCGAGATTTCCTTTCCATTCACGGTCAGCCGGATGGCGCCCGACGTGGCGGATTCGGCCGGAACATCGGACGTCGTGAGATTGGTCAACAGATTGCCGAACACATCTACGCGCAGAACCACGCCCTTGATCGCATTTCCCGCGGGCTTTGCTTTCGGCATCGTAAAGCGGACATGGTCGGTGATGACGTCGCCGAAAGCTTCCGTCTGAAATGCCTTGGTGAGCCACGCGGCTGTCGGCGCAAAAATGTCGCGCCCGTGGAACGTGGGACTCACGGGATCCAGAAAATAATGTTCCGAAGTGATGTGGCGAACGGTGCAAGTCTCCCGTTCAAAAATTGTGGATAGCACGCCGTTATCCGGGGCGATGAAGAAATGCTTTTCTCCTGTGACGAGCAGAGGCCGGCGCTCGGTGCCGACTCCCGGATCCACAACGACGACGTGAATTGTGCGCGCAGGAAAATATTTGTACGCATTGCCAATCGAGAGCGCGCCGTCCAGGAGGTCAAACGGAGTAACGCTGTGATTGAGGTCCACAATCCGCGCCGCGGGATTGATGTTCAGGATGACGCCCTTCATCGTGCCGACCAGATGATCGTTCGTGCCAAAATCCGTCGTGAGCGTAATGATGGGATCGGTCAAGACAGTCTCCCGCGCCGGGTTCGCTTGCGGAACTGTGATGGAACGCGGCGAATGCTTCCTCTTTTGCAAACTAACGGAGGGGGAAGTCACTGTCAAGGCAGCGTGTCCGAGTGGGTATGAGGACGAAGAGTCTCCGGCCAATCGATTCGTGAACCGCACAGTTGCGGGAGAAAGGCGGCTCCGGCAGTATGAGTTCCTTGGATTAGGACTGGCGGGGTGCAAACGTAAGACGCAGCAGCGACAGAAACGATTTGAAAATGCCTTGGCGGCATGGCCTCCGGAGATCCTGACCAGCCGCTTCCTGCTCCCCATGCGATGGGGCAACAGCATCAATTTCAAACAGCGGGTGTGGCTCGAAGGGTTCCGGAATCTCAGCCTGGAATCTCACGACATCTGAAGCGCGATAGCAGGAGATTTTCCCGCATTCATCGCAACGGGCGGGAAATATTCGGGGAAGCGGGGGTTGAACCGCGCAGGAGTCCGACGCTCCCAGGAGAATTTTGTGTCCCACGAGATGATTCTGCTGTTGATGAAATCTCTTGTTCTTGCAGATTACAGCCCAAGAATATGAACAACCGTCATCCCAATTCATGGCAGCCACCTTTCCGGTTTTTTGCGAACCGTTCCCGGTCCGTGTGAGAGCAGCCTGAAAGCCCCCCGCGGTACGACCGCATTTAACGCTTCAGCACCTTGGCTGCGATCATCGTGACGCCACCCGATGGAATGAACATCGGTCCGCGGACCGATACCATAACGCCAACCTTTAAAGCGGCCACGTTTGCGACCTTGTATCACATGGTTTGGGACGAGGTGTTTATAGTCATTGCAGAGATACCCGCCGTTCCAAACAAGCCCGGCAGTCCTTGGACAGTAAAGGTATCGGCGTTGACTTTGGAAGCAACGGTAGCCGTCATCCAAGTTTTCTTCAGCCGTACGTGCATCGTATTGAGTTGCGGCGGAGGTCCATTGACCAGAGTGGACGAAGGTTCGATCTGCACGACCTGGCCTATCATCATGTCCGAGGATGCGGCAAAGTTCATGCCGCTGACCGGCAGATCGGAGTCGTCGATATCAAATGCGCCGCCCGCTTGCATGGTGATCCGGACCAGCGCCCCCAGGGTCAATCCCTGAAAAGCGGGGGCCTCGTTTGTCAGGACCATGTCAAATTGCGAGGAGCTATTCATGGCCACGACCATGCCGTCGAGAACCTGAGGAGCGCTGCTTTCGAATCGCAACTTTTCGGCGAGTAATGTCCCGCCGGCCAGGAGCTGCATCCGGACCATTACAATCTGTCCTTGGGCCAGACCTGCAAAACTGTTTGGTTTGCCAGCGCTATCAAAACCCAGATAGGTTGTGTTGGCATCCGCCGCGATTGTCATGGAGGGCATGCCTTGCACAAACGACATCGAGAATTGATTGCCGCCGGCAATGGAAGTAATCCGGCCCGTCATATCGTCCATATCGTCAAGGACATTGGCCCCTTGGCTGGCCTGTTGCATCATCGAGCTCATCATCGGATTCATGCTCATGTTCGTATTCGATTGCAGCGAATCCATCAGATCGAAATCCATCTGCAAGTTGAAAGGCATGTTTGCCTGGACGCTGATGGGGAAAGGCGAACCGGTAATGCTAACGCTGGCGGAGGTTAGCGTGGGACTGAGCTGGCATATCTGGCCGTTTGCGCAGCCTGCTGAACCCATCATCCCCCCGCCGCCCATCATGCCGCCTGTGTTGTTCAGGAAAGTCATTTGCGGGTTTGAGAGAGTGATGGTCATTCCCGAATAGGCGCCCACGGGAAGGGATATTGTCCCCATGTACGCGGACATGCCCTGCAACTGAGTCATTTCCAGCGTCGTAGGAGAATTCAGAACAGACACATTGCCTGGCTGCATCGTCATCCCAGTAATCGTAGCCTCAAACGACAAAACGGAGATTCCCGCGGGAGGCATATCGTGGAGAGAAATGCTTGCCGCCGAACTTCCTTGGGAAGATGGTGGAGTAATAAGCGATGAATTCGCACTGCGACAGCCAACCAGGCCGGCAATTCCTAATATGAAGGGCAATATTCGGGTCAGTTTCACAAAAGGCCTCCAAGTGCTGCGTTTTGAACTGGATGGGCTGGGTTGGAGCGAAGAAGAAATCCATGATTTGTCGAATCTGCGCCTACCAACATACTTTATAATCTAAAGGGGTGCGGCCGTTAGCACTGTGAGATAAGCCACGCTCAAATGTGACGGAAATCACATGACCTTCCCCTCCCACCTTCGGCAATCTCCTACTCTAATAACTGATTTCTGAGGACATAGGTAATACGGGCGGGACAATGTACGTGAGTTTTCAAGCCAACGTCCTGCGCTCCGGTTTCACCATGGAGGTTGGAAAAGATCAAACCGGGGTTTGCCAATTCCTTCAGATCCGAATCCAGTAGAATGTGCACGGGCCGGGAGAGATGGAATCGCGAATACGGCTCCACATTTCGTGCTTGAAATCAACAGGTGCAGAATCCGTTGAATTCGCTCGGCCATTTCCGTCGCCTTGACCCTCACATCCCCGGACGGTATTCTCGCTAGGTAGATTGGGTTTCCCTTTCGTAATGCCAGCAGGCAGCGCATGAAGCGGATTTATCTCGATTACAACGCGACGACGCCGGTGGACCCGGAAGTTTTGTCCGCCATGCTGCCGTATTTGACCGAGAATTATGGGAACGCGAGCTCGATCCATGCATTTGGGCAGGCGGCGCGCGGAGCGGTCGAGCGCGCGAGGATCTCCGTGGCGGCGCTGGTCGGGGCGGAGGCATCGGAAATTCTGTTTACGAGCGGCGGCACCGAAGCCAATAATCACGCGATTTTTGGCGTAGTGGCGGCAGCGGGTGGAGCGGCGAAGCACGTCATCACGTCCGCGATTGAGCATGACGCCGTGCTCGATCCTTGCCGGGAACTCGAAAAGCGCGGCTGTTCGGTAACTGTGCTTCCGGTGGATCGCGAAGGCATTGTGAATCCTGAAGAAGTTCTCCGCGCCATCCGTGCGGAGACCTTGCTCATCAGCGTGATGCTCGCGAACAATGAGATGGGAACCATTCAGCCCATCGAAGAAATTGCAAAAATTGCTGGCGAACGCGGAATTATATTGCACACGGATGCGGTGCAGGCCGCCGGCAAAATTTCCATTGATGTGAACAGGCTGGGCGCGCACCTGCTTACCATTTCCGGACACAAAATTTACGGGCCGAAGGGCGTGGGCGCGCTCTACGTCCGCAAGGGAACCCGCGTGCTGCCTCTTCTGCACGGCGGACATTCCGAGCGCGACCGGCGTCCCGGAACGGAAGATGTTGCCGCCATCGCGGGGCTTGGCAGAGCGGCGGAACTTGCCATGGCGCACATGAAAGCGGAATCGGCGCGGATCGGCGCGCTGCGTGATCGCCTGGAGCGCGGCCTGCTCGATCGCGTGCCGCAGTCGTGGGTCAACGGTTCGCGCGCGCACCGCGTGCCGAACACGACCAACATGACGTTTCCGTTCATCGAGGGAGAGGCGATGGTGATCGCGCTCGATCTGAAGGGAATTGCCTGCTCGACCGGAGCGGCATGCTCATCGGGTGCGGTCGAGCCATCGCACGTGCTGACGGCGCTCGGTCTTCCCCCCGAGGACGCGCGCGCCACGCTGCGCTTGAGCCTCGGCCGGCAAACGACCGATGAGGAGATCAGTTTTGCGCTCGAAATGATTCCCGCGGTGATCGAGCGATTGCGCGCGCTTTCGCCGACTTACAAATTGCCTTCCTGATTTCTTGCTGTCGAGCGCAATCTTCCGCACTTGCCGTACAAATCAGTCACAGATGCATTCTTCTACTGCGTAAAGAGGAGATTTAGGCGGGGTTTTGTAGCACAGGCACTCTTGCCTGTGCGGGTTTTGCAATCGCAACTTCGAGGAGTCGCCCTACTTTCGGCTTACAAACCCGCACAGGCAGCCCCTCGCAGGGGCTCGGGATAAAGAGTGCCTGTGCTACGAAAACCCAATTGACGCTATAATTACCGGATGGCTTTGACTTCCAATTCGGGCCTGGGCCGCGAGGCGATGACTGCCGTGGCCATGAGTGGCGGCGTGGACAGCTCGGCCGTCGCGGCGATTCTTGTCGAGCGGGGCGCGCCTGCCGTGGGGCTGACCATGCAGCTGTGGAATCAGCGCCGCCTGCCTGAGCTTGACCGCGGCGGTTCGCACGGCCAGCGCTGCTGCTCAATTGACGACGTCTATGATGCGAAGCGCGTGGCCGAGCACCTCGGCATGCCGCACTACGTGGTGAACTACGAGCAGCGATTCGAGGAGACCGTGGTGCGGCCGTTCGTGGACGAGTATCTTTCGGGCCGCACGCCGATTCCCTGCACGCTGTGCAACAACCATGTGAAGTTTGATCCGCTTCTTGTGACCGCGCGGCAGATCGGCGCCGAGCGCCTGGCGACCGGCCACTACGCGCGCATTCGCCGCAACGATGCCACCGGGCGGTATGAACTTCTGCGCGCCGTGGATTCCGCCAAGGACCAGACCTATTTTCTTTTCGGGTTGTCGCAGGAGCAGATGTCGCGCACCGATTTTCCCCTGGGCGAGCTCGACAAGGCCGCCGTGCGCGAGATCGCGCGCCGCGCCGCTCTTCCCGTTGCGGAAAAACCCGAGAGCCAGGAGATCTGTTTTGTCCCGTCGGGCGATTACGTCAAGTTCATTGACGCGTATCTCGGCGAGCGGGGCGAATCGTGCCCCGAAGAAGAGGGCGAACTGGTGACAACGTCCGGGGAGGTGATTGGGCGACATCGCGGAGTGAGGCATTACACGGTCGGGCAGCGCAAAGGTCTCGGCATTGCGGCGGGGAGGCCGCTGTATGTGGTGGAGCTGGACCGCGCCGCCAATCGCGTGGTTGTCGGGGACGATGCGGAGTTGCGCTCGGACACGTGCGAGGTACAAAACATCAACTGGATTTCCGTGGCTGAGCTCGAGGCACCCGTGCGTGCCGAGGTGAAGATACGCCACCGGCACGATCCCGCTCCGGCTACGATCGAGCCTACGGGAGCGTTGACCGCGCGAGTGCGATTTGATGCGCCGCAGCGGGCGATTACACCCGGACAGGCGGCAGTGTTTTATGTCGGAGATGTTGTGCTGGGCGGCGGGTGGATTCGGTAAGTCTCAGAGCAAACCAAATACCAAAGGCTGAACAGGCTGCGGAAAAAGTCGTGTAGCACAGACACTCTTGTCTGTGCGGTTTTTCCAATAGTGAGTTGGGACTGAGACTCTTAGTGCGGCTTTCAAACCCGCACAAGCAAGAGTGCCTGTGCTGCTCAAACCTAGATAAACATTCCTTCGTCTTGCTGCTGGTCGGCGGGCTGCTCCACGGGATCGCGCCCTGCACGGGCGGCGCGGAAGAATTCGAGGCCCGCCTGAATCCCGCGAATCAGCGCGGTGGCCTTCGCAATAGGGCCCCAGATGGTATCCCGCAGGCGAGATCCCGCCTCTTCGACGGACTCCATCGCTCCGGTCACAATCTGGTCAATGTGGATTAACTGCATGCGCACGCGATCGAGGGTTTCGGTCAGAATGCGGTCCACCTTTTGGGCCTGGCTGCGCGCCATGTTAGTGAACTCGGCGGCATCGGCAATGATGCCGGCAATACGTGGAGCCGTGTCATCCACCAGAATCTGCACGCGGGAAAGGATCGGCGAAATACGGGCATTCAGATCAGACAGGGTTTCCTCGACGCGCGCGGCCGTGCGACGGAGCTGGAGAAATAGAGCGATCAGAACAATCGTCTGCAGCATCACGGCAATTCCGGTCACAATGACAAAGAACTGCATCCAGCTCTGCATGGGATCCCCTCGAAACAGAACTTAACTATTGCGCTTTTGCCTTAGTATACGCCTCGCGGCCCGCATCCACCGCCGCGGAAATCGAATCCTTCTGACGCGTAGCGACGGTCTTGCCGCGCTCAAGAATATCTTCCGCCCGATCGCGCAGTTCGCGCGCTTTGCGCTGAGCGTATTCGCGACCCTCGTCGGCCTTTTGCGTCAGAAACTCGCGAGTCTCTTCGCCCGACTTTGGCGCAAACAGAATGCCTACTAGCGCGCCAATTCCCAAACCAACTATAAAGAAACTGATCTTGGATCCAACGTTGTCTGACATGAATTACTCCTTTGCGGGGGGCAAACCGCGCAGGCCCGCTCGCGGAATCCCGTTTTGAAAGTAGCACAGTGGTCGGGTAGATGCAATGAGGCGGGTTAACGGCCTTGCAACTTCTCGTCCGGGGAGCCCGCCAGTTGCGTGGAGATTCGCTCCGCCACGGGCCGTGAAACGACCTTGGCGATCTGCTCGACACTTGCGGACCGAAGCTGCGCGACGCTGCCGAACCGCCGCAGCAGTTTTTGCGCTGTGCGCGGACCGACCCCGGGAATGGCTTCGAGGCTGGTCTCGATCGTGCGCTTGGTCCGGCGCTGACGGTGAAAGCCGACGGCAAAGCGATGCGTCTCATCGCGAATCTGCTGGATGAGGTGCAGGATCGGCGAGTGGTGCTCGAGGCGCACCGGCTCGTCCTCCTGGCCGAGCACGTAAATGATCTCTTCCTGCTTGGCGATGCTGGCGACGGGCTGATTGATCACTTCGAGTTTTTCGAGCGACGCGGCGGCGGCGTGAAGCTGCCCGAGTCCGCCGTCAATAAGAATCAGGCTGGGGAACGGCTTCTTTTCCTCCTGCACGCGGTGATAGCGGCGCTCGATCACTTCCCCCATGCTGGCGAAATCGTCGTTGCCCCAATCGCCGCGAATGATGAATTTCCGGTAGTCGGATTTTTTCATCCTGCCGTTTTCCCACACGACCATCGAAGCGACCGTGTCGGAGCCTTGCAGATGCGAAATGTCAAAGCTTTCGATGCGGCGGGGAGGCTCGGGCAGTCCCAGCGCCTGCTCGAGGGCCTCCGCGATCGCTTTCGACGACGGCTTCATCACACGGAAGCGCTGCTCGAACGAGTGACGTGCATTTTTTTCGACCAGCTCCAGGAAAGCATGCTTGGCGCCGCGCTGCGGGAATAGAATTTCGACGCGGTGGCGCGGCGGCACGAGGCGCTGCCCGCGTTCGGTGAGGATTTCGGCGATGAGCTCGCGATCGTCGAAATCCATGGGAATGTGGATGGCGCGCGGCAAATACGCTGCGTCAAGGTAGAGCTGTTTCAGCAGGGAAGAAAGAAATTCGGCGGGCTCGAATTCGTCGAGATCCTCCCAATAGAAATCGCGGCGGTCCACGACGCGCCCGCCGCGCAGGTGAAACAGATTCACGGCGACGAGCGGCGGTTCGGCGTGCCAGGCGAGGACGTCAATGTCGTCGCCTTCCGCGGCGGCGATTTTCTGGCGCTCTTCAATTTCGGCCAGGGTGCGCAGAAGATCACGATACGCGGCCGCCTGCTCGTACTTTTCGGCGCCGGAAGCGTCGAGCATGCGCGCTTCGAGGCTTTTGATCAGGTCGCCGCGGCGCCCCTCGAGGAACATCTTTGTGTCGCGCGCGGCCTCGGCGTACTGCGCGTCACTTGTAAGATTCGGCACGCACGGCCCGTGGCAGCGCCGGATGTAATACTGCAGGCAGGGGCGCGGGTGCGCGCGCGCGAGGTCCACCGTGCATGAGGGCACGCGGAATGTCTTGTGGATGAAGTGAACGATCCGGTAAGCGAGGCTGTGCGGAAAGTACGGGCCGAAGTAGAGCGATCCGTCCTTGATCAGGCGGCGCGTAACGTAAACGCGCGGGTACTTCTCAAACGCCGTGTAGCGAATGTAGGGATAGGTTTTGTCATCGCGAAGCAGGACATTGAACTTCGGCTTATTCTGCTTGATCAGGCTGTTTTCAAGCGCCAGCGCCTCGCGTTCATTGTCCACGACAATATAGTCGAGGTCTGCGATCTCCCGCACGAGCGATCCGGTTTTGGCGTCGGCCCAGCGTGATTCGAGAAAATAGGATTTGACGCGGTTGCGCAGGGAACGCGATTTGCCCACGTACAGAATTTTCCCGAGCGCGTCCTTGAACAGGTACACACCGGCTTCGGCCGGAAGCAGGTCGGCTTTTTGTGCGAGTTCCATCGCGGGAGTAGAATAAGAGAGCAGGCATCCGCGCGGGCGGAAGCAACGTCCATCATAGCAAAGTGAATCTTAGTCTGCGCGGCGCACGAGCATGGGGAAGACCTTATTCATTTGCGGATTTATTTTGGCGACGAGCGCTGTGGCACGAGCGCAGCAGGTGAATCCGCGCATCCCGCCGCCTCCGCCGCCGGCGGACACGAAGCCGGGCAATGCACCTGCTGACGCGAAGACGCCACCATCTGCAAATCCGGCCACGTCGCCGGGCGATACTTCTACCCCTCCCGCATCTGCTCCTGAAGATGCGATGCCGATTGATCCCTCGAAGCCGCCTCCACCGCCGCCGGAAACCCCTCCCGAGGCTGTGTTTGACCCGTTGCACGCGGAACGCAGCTTCAATGTCGGGACGTTTTACCTGAAACTGGGGCACCTCGACGCGGCCATTGACCGCTTGCAGGAATCGGCGCGCTACGAACCGTCACTCGCCAAGCCGTGGAAGGCGCTCGGCGAAGCGTACGAAAAAAAAGAAGCGATCGCGAGCGCTATCGAAGCTTACAAGAAGTATCTGCAACTTCAGCCGGACGCGCCGGACGCCGCAAAATTACAGAAGCATATCGCGCAACTGGAGGAAAAGGCCGCGACGGATGCCCCGAAGGTCTCCTCAAAGTAGGACACGCTTTACAGGCTGCAAATAGACGCCCCCAGTGATCGTGTCATTCCGGGCGAAGCGAGGAATCCCTCTTTCTTCTTGTGCCTTGTCACAAAACTAAGGAGGGATTCCTCGCTTCGCTCGGAATGACAATTGATATTTTTTGCTTCGATGTCAGTAAAGCCAGTCGCAATGTCTTACCGCAGGTGCTCTAGAAATTTCCGGGCGCGGGCGTATTCGGCGAAAAGTTTTTCTTCGGCGCGGAATTCGGGCGAATGAGCCTGCAGGCGGCACGCGGCGGCGCGCAACGGATGCTTCACGTGCAGCATTTCGTGGTACAGGATGAACTCGACGGCGTACGCGGGCACATCGGGGGCGTCGAGGCGCTTGTTCATGACGATCTGGTCGAGGCTGGGATCGAAGCAGCCGAACTGGGATGTCCACGGCCGCTTGCTCCAGCCGAGGCGCGGGCGGGGAAGGGTTCCGCTGAAATATTGCGCGTTGATCGCCGCAAACATCGGGGCGAGATCGTGCGATTCGCCGTTCGGGCGGTGACGGATGCGGCGCGCTCTCGTGCGCCGCACGCGCGCAATTTCGCTGCGCGTGGAATGCGCCAAAGCGAACTCCCTGTACGCTTCGCGCATTTCCGGAGGCACACGGCGGCGATACATCTGCGCGAGAAGAATGGCGGCGGCGGCTTCCACAATGGCGAGGGGAGCTTCGCGCAGGATATCGGACAGGCGCGCATGGGCCACATCATTTCGCAGGCGCAGCGTGTGGGAAAGATTGGCGTACGGGTAGAACTCGACGACAAAGTGCGGGGGACGTCCCTGGCATCCAAGTCGCGTAAAAATACGCTGAAAGATCCGGTCGCCGCCAACGAGAGGAGAGGCGCGGCGGGATTCCTTTCGGGCCAATGTCGCTGTGATCATGAGGGTTTGCGCCGCACGGGAGGAGGCGCCAGGTCCTTCGCGGCGTTTTCCACCGTTTTGATGGCGTCCTGTGTGGCTTCGATGGCGTCGTCGAGATTTTCCTTGTAGGTTTCGCGCTCGGGGCCGCTGGCCGCCAGCTCTTGCAGGTAGGGCAGAGACTCCTTGAGCCGCTCCTGCAGCAGCTTCACGCCCTGGCGAATATCTTCCTGCTTTTCCGTCCCGATTTCGACGAGATCCGTTGCATCGTCCACGCACCCCGCATATCCGTTGAGCAAAGAATTCAAGCGCTCGGCGCGTTTGTGGTCGGAAGGATCCATGTGCGCGAACTCATATTTCAATTTCTTGATCCGGTCCGAAGCGAATCCGGCGAACAGCACAATCTTCGGTCCGGAGAAGGCCGCTTCGCGTATCTTGTCCGCTTCGGTTTCGCTGAGATACTCCTTTTTTCGTTGCGCGGACGCATGCGGCACTCTGGCGGCGGTTAAACCTCCGGCCAGAATTAAACAAAGCAGCCGTTGCATCCATTTTCGCCGTGAGGTCTTCATGAATTCGGCCTCTTCGAGGATGGGCCCGGGCGACGAGGGAATAATAATTCAAACAGGTCGTTTTGCGCCTTGCCCAAATCCGACCGGACCTCCCGGAAAAACTGCTGCTGGTCCGAGGGAAGCGCAAAGATCAGATCGTCAATGCGCCGCGTGGTTTCCCGCAGGCTGATTTGCAATTCCTTGAAACCAGCCGGCTTTTTTTCAGCGTTGACGCCGGTTGCTTTGAGCGCCTTCAGTGTGGATACGACTTCATCGCGGTAGCGTTCCAGAGTTTTCAGGGCTGCTTCGGCGTCGCCGGATTTCGACTGGCTTCTCGCCAGCCTCACCTGATCGTCGCCCAATTTTACGAGCAGACGGACTTTGCGGACAGGATCCGGCTCGTGGTCAAACTGGGCTTGCAGGGACGAGGGCGCATCCTGCGCGGCCAGGGGAAGAGACAAAAGCAAAATCAGCGCGGCAGCCAGCGAAATCGTTCGGTACATTGCCGAGCTCATGAGCCTGTTATTTGTGGTTTGAGTGTGCAAGCTCAGCCTTCAGAAACTCGATCCGGTGGCGGGCCTGAAAATCCTGCGTGTCATGCTGGCCGTTGTCCTGATCGAGAAAGTTCTGGTACGCGCTTATGGCCTCGGCCTTGCGCGAAAGTTTATCGTAACAGATGGCGCGGACAAACCACGACCCCGGCTTGGGCATTTCGACCTTGTCCAGTTGGTCCATCGCGCCGAGCGCGGCGGCGTAATCCTCGTGCAGGAAAAGCGCATTGGCCAATTCGCGCAGGGCGTCGGTGGAGTCCGGATTCTGCTTGTAGACCTGCGACAACAGGCTGATTGCCGCCGGATAATCGTGCAACTGGACGTCCACGTGGCCGAGCCAGAAGGCCGGCTCCGGATCCTCGGGCGATTGCTTCACGGCTTGCGTGAGGTCCTCGGCGGCCTCTTTCCACTTGTTCTGCCGCATCAGGATTTCGCCACGCAGTTTCAAAGCCTCAGGCGAAGGAGAAGCGCCCGCGCGGTCGAGTTCCGCGAGTGCATCATCGAAATGTTCCAGGTCAAAGAGCGCAAAGGCGCGGTCCACACGCGTGCCGCTGTCGTCCGGCTTGAGTTTCAGATATTCGGAAAACGCCGCGGCCGCGGCCTCGTACTTCTTTTCCTCCATCAGGGAATGTGCCAGGCCGAGGTGCGCGGGAGCGGCGTCCGGACGCGCCGCGATGGCGCCACGGAATTGGAGTTCAGCCCCGGCCGCATCTTTGGAGCGAAGCAGGGCGCGGCCCAGGCCAAACTGAATTTCGTAGTCCTTCGGCGAAAGCGCGAGTGCTGCGCGGTAAGTGGAAACCGCCGCGGCGAGCTTGCCTGCGCGCTCGAGCGCAAAGGCTTCGAGAAACCGCGGCCGGCTCTCCGCGGGTTGCAAATCCGCGGCGCGCTGGAACGATTCCGCGGCGGACGCGGGATCGCTGTCCATCAACGTCAGGCCCAGATTGAGGTGGGCCGCGGCCATCTTGGGGTCCAGCGCAATGGCTCGCGAGAATTGGGCCTGGGATTCCTCTGTGCGCTTCAAACCGACATAGGCGTAACCGAGCTGGAAGTGCGCATAGGCGTCGTCCGGACGCTCGGCAATATATTTTTGCAGTGGATCGAGAGCGGCGCTGAAATCCTGCTTGTCAATCGCTTCGGTGGCCTGGCGCAGAAGCGGCGCCAGAGGGTCATCCTTCGTTTGCGAGGCCCGCGCGGATGGTTTTGCCGGCGGCATGGCGCCGGATTGCGCAGCCATTGCTCGTGCGCCCCAGGCGAGGCACAGAATCGCAGCAATGGCGGGGAGCCATACGCGGGCCGCTGTGCAGCGCATTGGATGCAGCTTCATTTCTGTGACTTCGGGGGACGCGCGCCCGACTCCGCTGGGCCATTGTCTTTCAAGCGGCTCCCCGATCCGTTCAGCACGCGCGCCAGAAATTTTCCGGTAATCGAATTGGAATTGCGCGCAACTTGCTCGGGAGTTCCGGTCGCCACGACCTGCCCGCCGCGCTCGCCGCCCCCCGGCCCCAGGTCAATGATCCAGTCCGCGCATTTCATGATGTCCAGGTTGTGCTCGATGACCATCACGGATGCCCCGCTCTCGATCAGCTTGCGAAACGCCGTCAGAAGTTTCTGAATATCGTCAAAATGGAGCCCGGTTGTAGGCTCGTCAAAAATATACAGCACGTCCGCGTTCGCCTGAGTGGTGAGATGCGCGGCGAGCTTCAAGCGTTGGGCTTCGCCTCCGGAAAGTGTCGTCGCGGACTGGCCGAGCCGAAGATAGCCGAGGCCGACCTCGTCGAGAATCCTGAGCTTCAAGGTGATTTTGGGAACGCCGGCAAAAAAAATGAGCGCTTCGCGCACGGTGAGCTGCAGAACTTCATGCACATTTTTTTCGCGATACCGCACTTCCAGAACGCCGCTCTTGAAGCGCGTCCCGCGGCACTCCTCGCAGAGCAGCTCGACGTCGGCCAGAAACTGCATTTCGACGGTGACGGTGCCCTCGCCCTGGCAAGCTTCGCAACGGCCGCCAGGAATGTTGAACGAAAAATGGCCTGCCGAGTGGCCGCGTTTTCGAGCCTCGGGCGTCGAGGCAAAGGCTTCGCGGATCGCGTCGAAGGCCTTCAGGTAGGTCGAGGGGTTGGAGCGCGGAGTGCGGCCGATCGGCGACTGGTCCACCAGCACAACGCTTTCGAGGAATTGGTCGCCCTCGACACGGTCGCACCATTCCTTGATCGTTGATCCCAGGCGCCGCGCCGCGAGCGCCTTGTGGATCACTTCATGCACCAGCGTGGATTTGCCCGAGCCGGACACGCCCGTAATGGCCACGAACATGCCAAGCGGAATCATCAAATCAATATTTTTCAGGTTGTGCGAGCGCGCGCCGTAAATCCGCAGGAATTTTCCGGCGGGCTTGTGCCGGACGGCGGGGACGGGAATACGCAGCTCGCCGTTCAGGTAACGCGCGGTGATCGAGTCGCGACTGCTGGTGCGTTCTGCGCGCGGCCCTGCACACAAAATTTCCCCGCCGGGTTCTCCCGCTCCCGGGCCGCGGGCGCGGACGTAGTCGGCGGCGGCGATGGTGTCCGGATCGTGCTCGACCACGAGAATCGTGTTGCCCAGGTCGCGCAGGCTCTTGAGAATCTGGATCAGGCGATTGGTGTCCCGCGGGTGCAGGCCGATGGACGGCTCATCGAGAACATAGAGCGCGCCGACGAGTTGCGATCCGAGCGATGTGGCGAGTTGGATGCGCTGCGCCTCGCCGCCTGACAGCGTGGAAGCCAGCCGGTCGAGCGTCAGGTAGTCGAGGCCGACCTCATCGAGAAACAACAGACGGCGGCGAATCTCTTCGAGAATTTTTTCCGCAATGGCCGCTCTCTCCTCGCCGAGCTCGAGGCCTTCGACGAATTGGCGGGCGTCGGCCACCGTCATCGCGCAGACTTCCGTGATGGATTTCTCACCGACGCGCACGGCGCGCGCTTCTTCGCGGAGCCGCGCGCCATGGCATTCCGGACAGATCGCGTAGCCGCGATAACGGCTCAGGAACACGCGCACGTGCAGCTTGTACTTCTTCCGTTCGAGCCACTGGAAAAATCCGTTGACGCCGGAATAGCCGGATTTCGGGTCGCCCTCGATGATCGCTTCCTGCTGCGCGGCGGTGAGATTACGAAATGGAACATGAGCGGGAATGCTGCGCGAGCGGGCAAACTTTTTGAGCTCCTGGAACAGCGTCTTGTAGCGCGGCTTGGTCCACGGCTGGATTGCGCCTTCCTCGAGCGATTTGCTCCGGTCGGGGATGACGAGATTGATGTCGAAATCCACCGTATTGCCGAATCCCTGGCAGCGCGGGCATGCGCCGTACGGATTGTTGAAAGAAAACAGGCGAGGTTCCGGTTCCTGATAGACGGCGCCGCAGGTCTTGCACTCGAATCGCTCGCTGAACACCATGCGTTCAGGCGCAGCGCCGGGGATCTCGGCCACAAATTCGAGAATTGTTTCACCGTGGCCTTCGCGGTAGCAGATTTCGACCGAGTCCACGAGGCGCGTGCGGATTTCGGAGTCAATGGACAGGCGATCCACGACGACGTAGACTGGCTGCGCGAAATCCACATCCAGCAAAGTTTCAGCGGATGAGAATTCATGCACGCGGCCGTTCTGGTAGAGACGCTGAAACCCGCGCCGCTGCAGAGAGCCGAGCGTTTCCCGAATAATTTCGGGCGAAGCTTTACCTGGCTTTCTGGCGACACCTTTTCGCGCCGAAGCGGTGGCGGGCGCCGGAAATTCGAGCCGGTACAGCACGTAGAATCGCCGCCCGGTTGCGAGCGCCATCACGCGCGCGGCGATCTCGTCAATCGTGTCCTTGCGGACTTCGCTTCCGCACTTGGTGCAGAACGTCCGCCCGGCGCGCGCATACAGGAGCCGCAGGTAGTCGTAGATTTCCGTTGCCGTCGCCACCGTCGAGCGCGGATTGCGCGTCGAATTTTTTTGCTTGATGGCGATGGCCGGGGCGATTCCGGAAATCTCATCGACATCCGGCTTTTCGATGCGTTCGAGGAATTGGCGCGCGTAAGCCGAGAGCGATTCGATGTAGCGGCGCTGTCCCTCGGCGTAAATGGTGTCAAAGGCGAGGCTCGATTTTCCTGATCCGGAGACGCCGGTGACCAGCGTGATCGCGTTGTGAGGGATGTCGAAGTCTATGTTTTTCAGGTTATGCACGCGCGCCCCGCGCACACGGATGGCTTCCGGTTCGAGGGCCTGGACGGCCGGGCCGATGCCTGCCGACACTTGCGGATTGTCCGCGTCGCTCGCCACGGGATGCTCCCAGCGCCTTTGGCGGCGCTCGTCTAAACCTTTGATTATACGGGGTTGCGCAATGGCCGGCAATGATCCCGCCCCTAAATAATCTGTCTCGCGC
>VFSW01002906.1_pt1 | contig 25774 bp, 20 predicted proteins | sample 5358111 | NCBI WGS metagenome assembly VFSW01 (sample SAMN11554181, study PRJNA540505) | mine drainage metagenome | isolation source: sediment from site ElyBrook_90M | place: USA: Ely Copper Mine, Vershire, VT | collected 2017 | reverse complement strand
TCTCCTGGCCCATGCTGGCCCAGACGTCGGTGTAAACGGCCTGCGCGCCCGAGACAGCTTCCTCGGGAGCGCGAAACAATTCGATCGTGCCTTGCGTAGCGCTAGCATCGCGCCGCGCCGCCGCGATGATATTTGCGTCCGGCTCGTAGCCCGCCGGCGTGGCAATACGCACGTGCGCTCCAACGCGCGCTCCGGCGACCATCAAGGAATGGCAGACGTTGTTGCCGTCGCCGACGTAAGCCAGTTTCAACCCGCGCGCGGAACCGAATTTCTCCTCGATCGTGAAGAAATCGCACAGCGTCTGGCAGGGATGATAGACATCCGAGAGCGCGTTGATGACCGGCACGGTCGCATGCGCCGCGAGAACTTCGAGCGCCTCCTGCGAAAAAACGCGCGCGACGATTCCTTGCACCCAGCGCGAAAGGCACCGCGCAACATCCGGAATCGATTCGCGGTCGCCGAGATGCGTATCCGCGTGATCCAGGTAAACCGCCGTGCCGCCCATGCTGGCAATGCCGACTTCAAACGTGACGCGCGTGCGCAGCGACGGCTTTTCAAAAATCATCGCCACGGAGCGGCCGGCGAGGGCGGACTTGTAGCGTTCCGGATGCGCCTTGACGTCCGCGGCCAGGCGAAACAATTCCTGCACATGCGCGGCATTCCATTCCGTGCCCGTTAAAAGATCGGAAGAGAGACTCAGCATATGGCTCTGGGGTTGGCTCTGGGTCTGCGCCGGCGCATTCATATTTACCTCGCCGCCGCAAGCGTCAGAGCCTCGGCGGGGGCAGAGGGTACGACCGCCGACTTGGCCGGCCGTTCGGTCTTGGCAAGGACCGATTCGATTTTCGATAGACCTTCCTTCACCTGCTGCGCGGTCAAAATAAACGGCGGCAGAAAGCGCAGGATGTGGTCGTGCGTGCAGTTGATGAGCAGACCCTGTTTCAGCGCTTCGGCAACGTAAGGAGCGCCTTCGACGTCCAGATCGACGCCGATCATGAGCCCTTCGCCACGAACTTCGCGGATGAAATCGAATTTTGCGGCCATCTTTTTCAGGCCCGTTTTCAGCTCGGCGCCGCGCGCGCGCACATTGGCGAGCAAGTGCTTCCGCTCGACAGTGTCGAGAAACGTCAGGCCCGTGGCGCATGTTAGCGGTCCGCCGCCAAATGTGGAGCCATGGAGGCCGGGCGAGAACGACGCGGCAAATTCCTCGCGCGCAAGGAACGCTCCCAGCGGAAGCCCACCCGCGAGCGGCTTCGCGACGATGACGATGTCCGGCAAGCCGGCGAGACGCTGGTAGGCAAACTCTTTGCCCGTGCGCCCCAGTCCGCATTGAATTTCGTCGGCGATGAGCGCGGCGCGATGCTCGGTCGCAAGCTCGCGGGCGCGCTTCCAGAATTCGTTGCTCACCGGATAAATTCCACCCTCGCCCTGAATCGGCTCGATGATCACGGCGCACACTTCATCCGTGAACTTGGCTTCGAGGTCCGCGACGTCATTGAGGCGGACAAAGTCCACTCCCGGAACGAGCGGCTCGAACGGCTCGCGGTATTTCAACGGGTGCGTGATCGAAAGCGCGCCGAAAGTGCGTCCGTGAAAAGAATGTTCGAGCGCCAGGAAGCGCGTCTTTGTCGCGCCGCCGGGCTTTTTCTTTGCGGCGATGCGCGCGAGTTTTAACGCGCCCTCCACGGCTTCGGAACCGCTGTTGGTGAAAAAAACGCGGTCCAAGCCAGACCACTTCGCGAGCTTCGCCGCGAGCGGCCCTTGAAACGGATTGTGAAAAAGATTCGAGACGTGAACCGCGCGGCCCGCCTCGCGTCGAATCGTTTTCACCAGGTCCGGATGGGAATATCCGAGCGCGTTCACCGCGATCCCGCCCAGAAAATCGAGATACTTCTTTCCATCTTGGTCGAACACGTAGCAGCCGCGCCCGTGCGTGAAAATCATGTCCGAACGCTTGTACGTGTTCATCAAGTACCGCGAAGCGTCCTTCAGGACGGACTTCTGCGCGGCGGAAGAAGAAACTGCTTTCTTCACCGGCTTTTTGGAGTGCGATTTCACTGCACCACTCCTGTGGTGCTTGCGGGAAACTCCGAAGTGACGCGTGTGCCCGGAAACCGCGCGCCGTTCGCTGCCGCAAGCAATCCCTTGGGCACCGAGCCGCCGACGATGCGGACCTCCGCAACGCCCGCGTTGAGCGCGCGCTTGCACGCTTCGAGCTTCAGAATCATTCCGCCCGAAACTTTATTCTGGCGGATCATGTCCTCCGCATCGGCCGTCGAAACGACCTTGAGCACCTTCGAGCCGTCGAGCACGCCGGCCACGTCGGTGAGATAGATCAGCCGGTCGGCATGAATGTATTCGGCGCACGCGGCCGCCATGTGGTCGGCATTAATGTTATAGAGTTCGCCGTCCGCGCCCAGGCCCATGCACGACGCCACGGGCACAACGCCCGCCTTCCAAAACGATTCGAGGATTTCCAGGTTCACTCCGGTCAAGTAGCCGACGAAACCCAGTCCGCCGATCACTTCGTCGTGCATCATCGGCTCGGCCAGGAAGCAGCTGGCATCGGACGCGCAAAGGCCGACAGCGGGCTGTCCCGCCGCGGAAATGGAGCCGGCGAGGCGCTTGTTCAGCAGGCCGCCGAGAACCATCACGGCGACGTCGCGCGTTTCGCGATCCGTCACGCGCAGTCCGTTAATGAACTTGCTTTCAATTCCCATGCGCTTAAGCGTAGCGGTAAAAATTTTTCCGCCGCCATGCACCACCAGGATTTCATTTCCCTGGTGTGCAAGCTGCGCCACCTGACGCGCCAGCGTTTCCATCGCCGCCGCATCATCGAGTAATGCTCCCGCAACTTTGACCACTAATCTCATCGGAGTCCTGTAGCCTCCTCGATTCCCATCATCAAATTCATGTTCTGTACAGCCTGGCCTGCGGCGCCCTTGCCCAGATTGTCGAGACAACTCACGACCGCGAGGCGCCGCCCCGCGGGATCGAGCGCAAACCCGATATCGCAAAAATTCGTGTGCGCCACATGCTGCAGTTCGGGCAGCTTCCCCGAGGGCCAGATGCGCATCATCGGGCGGTCCGCATAGAACGCGCGATAGAGCGATTCGACTTCCTCCGCCGTATGCGGCTTGGCAAACCACACGTAAAGAGTGGAAAGGATGCCGCGCGCGACCGGCAGCAGATGCGTCGTGAAAACGATGTCTTCGCTCGCGATGCCCGTATGGTCGGTCACTTCCGGAGTATGCCGGTGCGAGAACAGGCCGTAGGCGCGAAGATTTTCGTCCACTTCGACGAAATGCAGCTCGCGCTTCGGTTCCTTGCCCGCGCCCGTCGCGCCGGACTTGCAATCGGCGACAATGCCGCGCTCGGGCGCGATCCAGCCCGATTCCACCAGCGGCCGCAGCCCGAGAATCACGCTCGTCGGGTAGCAGCCGGGATTGGCAACCAGGCGCGCGTCCGGCAATTGATCGGCATACAGTTCCGGCAAACCGTACACGGCCTCTTCGGCCAACTTCTTTGGCGGCGCCGGCAATTTGTACCAGTGCGCGAAGGTTTCCGGATCGTGGAAGCGGAACGCGCCGCTCAGGTCCACCACCCGCAAGCCCGCGTTCAAAAGTTGCGGCGCCATTTCCAGTGACGCTTCGTGCGGCGTCGCGAGAAACACCGTACCCGCACCGCTTGCGGCCACGGCATCGACCGAAAACGTCTTGCAAGGGGCTTCGCCCCAGCCGCGCAGATGCGGAAAGATCTCGGTCAGGCACTTCACGTGCGCCGAGCTCTCGCGCAGATAAAACGTTGGCTTTTGAATTTTCGGGTGCCGGAGGAGAAGCTGGGCCAGCTCGAAGCCTGCATAGCCCGTCGCTCCGACTACGGCGACCCGTTCGGGGCCGCTCATCGGAGTAAATCCTCCATGCGCTTCTGGACGGCGATGCGCGCCTGGCGCGAGGGCGTGATGACCAGGACCGTGTCGTCCCCGGCGATCGTGCCGGCCACTTCCTTGAATTTTTCGGCGTCCAGCGCCGCGGCGAGCGGTTGCGCTCCCGAGGGCGGAGTCTTCAGGACCAGCAAGTTAAAGGCGGGGCGCAGGTCCACGAGAAATTCCCGCAGCGCGCGGCCGAGCGGCGGCATTGGCGCAGCGGCTTCGTCGCCGTTCGAGAGCGGCTTGTAGCCCGCGGCGGTCTTGACCAGCTTCAGCTCGGACATGTCCCGGGAAAGCGTCCCCTGCGTCACGCGGACCTTCATGTGCGACAGCCTGCGCCGCAGTTCGTCCTGGCTCGAGATGGGCTCGCTCGTGACCAATTTCAGGATCTGTCCTTGCCGGAATCTCTTGTGTACGTTCAGTGCCATGGTCGACTTAACTTTATGCACCCACTTGCATAATTATGCGCGTCGCTTCGAAGCGCTGTCAATTCCTTTTTAATCTGTTTTGAAGAATTTCGCGTTCGAACAAAACGAGAGCCTTTTGTTTAACTAATTTCGTTCACACAGAGTGCGAGTTCCGCAAGGTTGAGCCGCGGCGAATTGGAATGCTATTCTAAAAACATGAACGACGTTCCTACTCGCGAATTGGCCGGCGCTTCTCCGGAGGCGCGGCACCAGGCGCTGCTCGAAGTGGCCGAAGCGATCGCGCAGCACCGCGACCTCGGCGAGCTGTTCCACGAACTCGCGGAGCGGCTGCATCGCGTCGTGAAATTCGAGTACCTGAACCTGATCCTGCACGATCCCGTGCGCAACGTCATGCGGTTGCACATCCTCGAAACCGAAATGCCGAGAAAATACGGCCCAGGGAGCGAATTCCCGCTTGGAGAAACGCCATCCGGATGGGTCTGGGAAACGCAGCAGCCGTTTATTCTGGATGATATCGAGAAGGAAACGCCCTTCCCCGCCTTGCTTCAAACCCTGCGTGAGAACGGCGTGAGATCAGTTTGCTCGCTGGCCCTCACCACGGCGCAACGCCGGCTGGGCGTGATGAGTTTCGGACGGAGCACGCCCCACAATCATTCCGAGACCGAAGTCGCGTTCCTGCAGCAAGTGGCGCGGCAAGTGGCCGTCGCGGTGGACAACGCGCTGAATTTCGAGAGCGCGCAGGCCTACCAGCGCCAATTGGCGCGGGAGCGCGACCGGCTGCGCGTTTTGCTGGAAGTCAACAACGCGACGATTTCGAAGCTGGACCTGCACGCCCTCTTGAACGCCATTTCCGCTTCGCTTCGCCGCGTGATTCATCATGAATACACGAGCCTTGCGCTGTTTGAACCCCTGACAAATCAGATGCGCGTGCTGGCTCTCGATTTCCCTCAGGGAAAAGGACTGATCCGCGAAGAAATGATCGTTCCGCTCGATGGTTCCATGACCGGAAAAGCCTTCCGCATGCGCCAGCCGCTCGTTCTGGACCGCGCCGCCATGGAAGAATTCGATTCTCCCACCTCGCATCTGATGCGGGACGAAGGCGTGCGCTCGGTCGTTTGCATGCCGCTCATCACGCACGATCGCGCTCTCGGCACATTGAGCCTCGCGAGCCTGCGCGACGCCGCGTTCCAGCAGGGCGACGTCGATCTGCTTGTCCAAGTGGCGGGGCAAGTGGCCATTGCCGTGGAAAACGCGCTCGCCTTTCAAGAAATCGCCGTACTCAAGAACAAACTGGCGCAGGAAAAGCTCTACCTCGAAGACGAAATCCGCTCGGAAATGAATTTCGACGAAATCATCGGGGAAGGTTCTTCACTGCGCGCCGTGCTGAAGCAGGTGGAAACCGTGGCTCCGACCGACTCAACCGTGCTCATCACGGGCGAAACCGGCACGGGCAAGGAATTGATCGCTCGCGCTATCCATCAACTGAGCCCGCGCCGCGAACGTACCTTTGTCAAAGTCAATTGCGCCGCGATTCCCACCGGCCTCCTCGAATCGGAATTGTTTGGACACGAGCGCGGCGCCTTCACCGGAGCGATCGCTCAGCGGATCGGCCGGTTCGAACTCGCGCACGGTGGCACGATTTTCCTCGATGAAGTCGGCGATATCCCGCTCGAGTTACAGCCCAAGCTCCTGCGCGTCCTTCAGGAACAGGAGTTTGAACGATTGGGCAGCACGCAAACGATTCGCGTGGATGTCCGCCTGGTGGGCGCCACAAATCGCGACCTCGGCGAGATGGTCGCCGCGCGTACCTTTCGCAGCGATCTCTATTACCGCTTGCGCGTGTTCCCCCTCCTCATGCCGCCCTTGCGCGAACGGCAGGAGGATATTCCCGCGCTGGTTCGCTACTTCGTGGAAAAGCATGCCCGGCGTATGAACCGCGGCGTCGAGACGATTCCCGCCGAAACGCTCGACCTGCTGGTGCGCTACCCGTGGCCCGGAAATATCCGCGAACTGGAAAACCTGATCGAGCGCGCGGTAATCGTCTCGCCCGGGCCCGTGCTGCGCGTACCGCTTAGTGAGCTCAAGCCGCCTTCGGAGCCCCTCGCGGATAACCTTACCCTTCGTGCCGCCGAGCGCGACCATATCCTCAAAGCCCTTGAAGCAACTAACTGGGTGCTAGCCGGCCCACGAGGTGCTGCCGCGAGGCTGGGGATGAAGCGAACTACGCTCCAGTCCAAGATGCGGAAACTGGGAGTCGTAAGAGGCCGGCATAGCTAGATCTGTACGAGGGATGCGCCGATATTTAGGCATTTGCCTATATTTCGGCATTCCCAAGATATCCATGTTTTAAAAATTCCTCATCCAAGTGGTTAAAATCTGCGTAATACACTGTAAATAAGTGGTTTACTTATTGTGTTTTCATTTCGGCATCTTGGCAATCAACTTGCTCCCCGTGTTACAATTGGCTTTTTATGTGTTTCGGCCGGAAAGTAGGGGGGGATGCTCAAGGTTACGATCAAGCATGCGGATTCCGCCGAAACTTGGGAGCTTGAGGGGAAACTCTCGGGAGACTGGGTCAAGGAACTTGAGCGTTGCTGGAAGGAGCGATCGTCGCCGGCTGGCGTGCCCTTGCAAGTGCATCTGAAAACGGTGAGCTACATTGATGCGGCGGGGAAACAATTGCTGACGGAGATGCACGGTCGAGGAGTTGAGATTAGAGGGTGCGGTTGCATGACCAAGGCAGTTGTGGAGGAGATCGTCCGGCACGGGAGCGCGAATTAGCCGCGGCGGTCCACTTTGCCGCGTGGCGGGTTGGAAATCAGTTTCACATCGGCCATGTGAGCAAGAACTTATCAGGATTTTGCGTTTGCGTTTTGATTTGTGCCGATCAATGTAATGTCGCCTAATTTCGTGAGGCGAGTAGCGTGAGAGGGCTCAGACAGGCGGTCGCTGCCCACTAAACACGGTCCAGGACGTCCAATCGTGTAGAGGAGATATTTTATTCGCAGTTCATCGCATAGGAATAAGGAAGATCAAACCATTCATAAGCTCCATACACTCCGCGGAGGGGGAAAACAACAATGAATCAGGAACGCTATCATCCAAGCGGGGAACGTCTTGCCGAACTCAACATGGAAGAGCAGAGCGAGGAGCAACTGATCGAGCGAGGCCTGAACGGCGACGCGCGCGCGCTCGACGCCTTGTTCGCGCGCAACACGCGCGCTCTGTATCAGACCGCGCTTCGCGTGCTGGGCAATCCGGAGGACGCCGAGGAGGCCCTGCAGGAAGGCTTGCTCTCCGCCTATCGCAATCTTCCGAGATTCGAGAGGAGATCGCAATTTTCCACCTGGCTGACGCGAATCGTCATCAATGCGGCTCTGATGCGGCGCCGCAGCAAACGCGCCCGGCCTGCCGTGTCGCTGGATGACTTTGTTTCCGAGGGAGAGCTGCCGCTGGCCGAGTGCTTTGCCGATGACGGCCCGAATCCCGAGCAGCTCTACGCCGGGACGGAACTCGGTGATCGCATGAACAAGAAACTCGCGGAAATTTCTCCGCTGCTTCGCACTGCATTTTGGCTGCGGGAAATCGAAGGGCTATCCGCGGAGGAAGCGGCGCACGTGCTCGGCGTTTCGCGCAACACGCTCAAGGCGCGGTTGTGGAGGGCGCGGCAGGAGTTGGCCGCGCGGCTGGGGCTGACGCTCGGCACGACTCTGGAGCCCGCGACGTAATATACGTAACGGTAGGACGGGCTTCACAATCTGCGGAAAAAGCGATTTATTTTGTCATTCCGAACGAAGTGAGGAATCACTCTTTGCTTTAAACGCAAGAAAAGAGAGATTCCTCGGCGCGCAGCGCGCCTCGGAATGACAATAGGTTTCGTTTTTCCGCAGCCTGTTCAGCCTGTCTGGTTTGGAGGTCTGCGGCGCACTGCGCGATTCGCGGCTTGGCCGCAGAAGTCAAAAACAGACAGGCGGAAGCCGCTCTACTTACACCTTTTGCAGGGTTTCCAAAACTTCTCCGGTGGCTTTCTCAATGTCGGCGTGGAGGCTGTTGCCGTGCGCGTCCATCGTCACGATGGCCGCGAAATTTTTCACGCGCAGATGCCACATCGCTTCGGGGATGCCAAATTCCATCAGCTCGACGCCCAGAACTTTTTCCACGGTGCGCGCGTAATACTGTGCCGCGCCGCCGATCCCGTTCAAATACACGGCGCCGAATTCTTTCAGTGCGGCCGATGTTTTCGCGCCCATCCCGCCCTTGCCGATCACGGCGCGCACACCATATTTCTTGATGACGTCGGCCTGATAAGGCTCTTCGCGGATGCTGGTGGTGGGGCCCGCGGCCTTGACCACCCACTCGTTCCCCTGCTTCAGCATTACCGGACCGCAGTGATAGAGAACGGAACCGTTCATGTCCACGGGCGGCGGATTCTTCATGAGGTAGGCATGCACGTTGTCGCGTCCGGTGAACATCTCGCCATTGATGAGCACCAGATCGCCCACTTTCAACGCGCGCACTTGCGCTTCCGTCAGCGGCGCGGTCAACACGACTTCTCGCCCCGTCAATTTGAAGCCCGATCCGCGCGCCATGCGGTCCACGGGCCGCGAAGAATCGCGATACAGCCACTCGGTGATCGCGCCCGTTTTCGCGTCGAGGCGCACGCCCAGGCGGCGAAACGCCCAGCAGTCGTAAGCCACAGACACGAAGAAACTCGCAGGCAGACGATTCGCGGCCATAATTTTGCACCCGATTAGGGACGCCTTGCCGCCGAAGCCCATCGCGCCGACGCCGAGCTTGTTGGCCTCTTCCATGATTTCCGCTTCGAGCTTTGCGAGCGTCGGATTGGGATTCACGTCATCGAGCGTTCGAAACAGTTGCCCCTTCGCCAAGTCATAGCCGTGCGCGCGGTCGCTGCCGATGCATACGCCGACGGCGCCCGGCGCGCAGCCCTGCCCTTGCGCCTGCCACACGGCATGCAGAATGCATTTGCGCACGCCTTCGAGATTGCGGTCGGCGCGGCCCAGGTGATCGAGCGTGCAGGGAACGGAATACTGGATATTTTTGTTCTCGCAGCCGCCGCCCTTGAGGATCAGCTTTACTTCGATGTCATCTTCTTCCCATTGCTCAAAATGAATGACCGGCGTCTCTTCGCCCAGATTGTTGCCGCTGTTTTTTCCGGTGAGCGAATCGACGGAGTTGGGCCGCAGCTTGCCGAGCCGCGTGGCTTCCGCGACGGCTTCCAGAATCGCTTTCTTGATGCGGATCTGGTTCACGCCCACGGGCGTGTGAATGACGAACGTGGGCATGCCGGTATCCTGGCAAATGGGCCCGGTATCGTCGACGGCCATGTCAATGTTGGACAAAATAATGTCAAGCGCCTGGGAAGATTGCGTGTCCGGCGTTTCCTCTTTGGCGGCAATGGACATCGCCGCGCGAACGTCGGGCGGAAGATTGGTGGACGTCTGGGTAATCAGTTCGAGCAAGCTGCCGGCAAGGAATTCCATTTCACTACCTCCCCAAACCAATTATTTTACACTTCTTCGGGGCTGAGTTCGCGAAAGATCGCTACAGTTGTAGTGGTTCAATTTGATGTCTTATCCACCTAGTTACCGAGAAGCTGTGAGCTTGAACAGCTTGATCCGTTCCGCGGCGGTGGCGGATGCGCCGCGATAATATTTTTCGAGCAGCGGTTGCAGATCGGGATTCAAGAAATCTTTATAGCTGGAGGGAGACATGAGCAGGCTGCCGCCCAAAAACTTTTCAAAGATGTGGCGAACGGCGCAGGCTCCAGCCTGAGCGGTTTGGTCCTTGCAAGGACGAACCCTCACAGACTGAGGCTTGCGCCACTACGCCGTATCTTGGAACTTCTTGTAAAAATGCAGCTTAAGACTTCACGCCCGCCTTGCGCAGGATGGTCATCATCGGGCACCAGTTGGTGAAAGCGGACTGGAATAGATTCAAACCAACGAACGCTGTAAACAGATACCAGTACGGGTTTACCCAATAACCCAAAGCAAGCGAGAGCACAACAAATGCACCCCCGATCATTCTGACGTAGCGTTCCACGGTCATGACGTGTCCTCCTTTCAATTCATTGCTCATCCAAACTTTTCCTCAAACAGTGGCGCCGTTTCACTTTTCCCGCGCTCGCTCATGTAATAAAGAATCGGAACCGTGATGCGCGAGAGCACCGTCGACGCCACTTCACCCGCCATCAACGAAATAGCCAGGCCCTGAAAAATCGGGTCAAACAGAATTACGCTTGCGCCAACAACCACCGCGGCTGCCGTAAGCAGCATCGGGCGGAATCGCACCGCCCCCGCGTCCACAACGGCTTCCTCGAGCGGCATGCCGTGCGAGCGGCGCAACTCGATGAAGTCCACGAGGATGATCGAGTTTCGGACAATAATTCCCGCGCCCGCGATGAAGCCGATCATCGACGTGGCCGTGAAAAATGCACCCATCGCCGCGTGCGCCGGAAGAATGCCTACCAGCGTCAGCGGGATGGGAGCCATGATCACCAGCGGCGTCTTAAACGACTTGAACCACCCCACTACCAGCACGTAGATCAGCACCAGCACCGCTGCGAAGGCCAGGCCGAGGTCTCGAAAAACTTCCACCGTGATGTGCCACTCTCCGTCCCACTTCATCGAATAGCGGTCCGTGCGATCCGGCAGCGCCGTGCCGGTGTATTGCTTCACATGAAGGCCGTCGGCCAATTGAATTTTGTCGATCGCATCGCTCATGTTGAGGATTGCGTAGACAGGGCTCTCGACGACACCCGCTACGTCTCCGGTTACGTAGACCACGGGCCGCAGGTTCTTGCGATAAACACTTTTGTCGATGACGGTTTCATCGACGTCCGTGATCTCGCGAAGAGAAACTTGAGCGCCCGTTGGTCCCGGCAATTTAAGATTGCGCAACTCTTCGATTCCAGAGCGGTCCGGCCGGGAGAGCCGCACTTCGATGGGAACGTCTTCGCGCGAGGAAGGATCGTGCAGCAGTCCCGCCGAAGCTCCGTTCAATCCGATTTGCACCGTGCGCGACACTTCCGCCGCGGACACGCCTTGCAACGCCGCTTTGTCGAGATTAACTTTCAAATCGTACTTCGTTTGCGGATCTTCCACGTACCAGTCGACGTCCACCACGCCCGGAGTTTCCTGGAAAATCTTTTTTATTTTTGCCGCCAGTTCCATTTGGCCCTTGTAGTCGGGGCCGTAGACCTCCGCAACGAGAGTCTGCAGGACCGGAGGGCCGGGCGGAACTTCCGCCACCTTGATTCGCGCTCCGAAGGGCGCCGCGATCTTGTCCAGTTCCGGCCGCAGCCTTCGCGCGATGTCGTGGCTTTGTGCTTTGCGATCGTGGAGGGGAAGCAGGTTGACTTGAATGTCAGCCTGATTGGGCCCGCGCCGCAGGAAGTAGTGCCGCACGAGGCCATTGAAATTGTATGGGCCGGACGTGCCGGAATATATTTGATAGTTGACGACCTCCGGCTGCCCGCCTAGATAACTTCCGAGCGCCTGCGCCACGCGCGTCGTCTGCTCCAGCGGCGTGCCGTCGGGCATATCGATGATCACCTGGAACTCGCTCTTATTGTCGAAGGGCAGCATCTTGACTTGCACCCATTTGAGCGGGACGAACGCAACCGCCGCGAGCAGCAGCACAATCACGCCGCCAAGAAATGCCCACCTCCGCCCCGAGTTTTGAATCAGCGGATTCATCAAGCGCCGGTAGAAACGGGTGGTCCAGCCTTCCGCTTCATGCCCGGAGTCCGAACGATCCGCGTAGTGATGCAGCAGCCGAAGCGCAGCCCACGGCGAGACGACAAAAGCTACCAGCAAAGAAAAAAGCATCGCCGAGGAGGCGCCGACTGGAATGGGACGCATGTACGGGCCCATCAGGCCGCGCACAAATGCCATCGGGAGGATGGCCGCGATCACGGCGAAGGTCGCCAGGATCGTGGGATTGCCAACCTCGTCCACGGCTTCCACGGCAACGCCGGCGAGAGACCTGCCGCGATTTTCAGGCAGGCGGAAATGACGAACGATGTTTTCGACCACGACGATGGCGTCATCCACCAGAATTCCGATGGAAAAAATCAGCGCGAAGAGCGTTACGCGATTCAACGTGTAGCCGTAGAGATAGAAGACCGACAGAGTCAGCGCCAGGGTGACGGGAATGGCCAGCAGCACGACGCCCGATTCGCGCCAGCCCAGAGCGATAGCGATGAGCAGCGTTACGGAAATCGTCGCGATAAAAAGGTGCTGCAGAAGTTCGTTGGATTTATCCTTCGCCGTTTCGCCGTAGTTGCGCGTCACGGTGACGCTCAGATCGTTTGGCAGCATGTTGCCGCGCAGGTCGCCGATCTTTTTCAAAACGCTCTCGGAGATCAGCGTGGCATTCGCGCCCTTGCGCTTGGCGAGCGTGATGGTGACCGCGGGAAATTCCGGGTTCGCCGCGCTCCCCGTTGTCCCCTTCGCGCCGGAGAATAGGACGTAGCTGTCGGGCTCGGCCGGACCGTCTTGGATCGCCTCCACTACATCGCGCAGATATACGGGCCGGCCTGCATGAACGCCTACGACGACTTGCTGAAGCTCTTCGGGCCGTGTGAAGAAATTGCCGGCTTCGACCTGGAATTCCCGGTTCTCGCCGGCAAAGCTGCCTGATTCGCTGCGCGTGTTCGCGGCGCCGAGCTGCATGACAATGGAGCCAGGCGTGAGTCCGTAGGCGGATAGCCTTTGCGTATCGAGAATCACGCGCAACTTCCGAGTTTGCCCGCCGATGATGGTGGTTTCGGAAACGTCGTCCAACTGCTTCAGCGAATGCTCCAGCTCCGCCGCGATCCGCCGCAACTGATAGGCGTCGTAGTTCTTCCCCCAAAGCGTCAGTGCGAGGATTGGGACATCGTCGATCGAGCGCACTTTGATGAGCGGCTGGGAGACGCCCTGCGGGATGCGGTCGAAATTGGAGTAGAGCTTGTTGTAAGTTTGGACGACCGCGTCTTCTTCTTTCGTGCCCACATAGAAGCGCACGATCACCATGCTCAGGCCCGGATGGCTGATCGAGTAGATGTATTCGACTCCCGGCATTTCGCGCAGGAGTTTTTCCATGGGCACCGTGGCGCGCTCCGCCACTTCTTGCGCGGACGCTCCCGGCATTTGCACGAACACGTCGAGCATCGGCACGACGATCTGCGGTTCCTCCTCGCGCGGCGTCTCGATGATGCTGAAAACACCGAGGAGAAGCGCGAAGATAATTACGAGGGGCGTCAGCTTCGATTGAATAAAGATTTGCGCGATGCGGCCCGCGAGGCGCGGGGCGTGAGTTGGCGTGCTCGGCTTGACGGAATGTTCGCTCATGGGCGTGGCGCAATCTGTTTGCCGCCAAATTCCCGATCTCCTGGCGCGGCAATGAGTTTTTCTCCTTGCTGTAAACCGGAAAGCACTTCCACTTGTTCTCCGAACGGCTGGCCCAGCGTGACGTAACGCAACTGGGCGATCTGGTTTGCGTCAATCGCAAAAACGCCCCGCAATTGTCCCCGCTCCACGATCGTTGTCCGGGGAATCAAGAGCGCGGAGCGCGCTCCACGCGGGAAGTGCGCCCTGCCGAATAGCCCGGAACGCAAACGCGCGTCGGAGGGCAATTCGATTTTCACCAGGAATCCGCGGCTTGCCGCATCCGCGGCCGGAACGATTTGCGCCACCGTTCCCCGGATTTCGGCGCTTCCCAGGGAATCGAGAAGAACGGGAACGGCCTCGCCAACGTGGACCAGACGGATGTCGCTCTCATCGACCATCGCGTCGAGGCGATACCTCCGCGTGTCCTCCAAGGTAAATAGCGGCATGCCCGGCGAAGCGAACGTACCGGCGTCGGCCTTCTTCTCCGTCACCACGCCGGCAAAGGGCGCGCGTATTTGCGTGTTGGCGAGGGAAGTTCGAGACTGCGTGAGTGCCGCACTGGCTTGTGCTTCGCCGGCACGCGCCATGTCGCGCCGCGATTCCGCGGCCTGGGAGCGTGTTTTGATCTCGTCGAACTCTTGCGGACTGATCGATTTTTTTTCGTACAGTTGTTGATAACGCTTTAGCGTAGATTCAGCCAGAGCGAGTTCCGATTCGGCGGAGGAAACTTCTTTCTGCGCGGCAGTCACGGCAGCGGCGGATTGCTCCACGGCGGCGCGTGGTTGCGAATCGTCAATGACGGCAAGAATCTGGCCGCCCTGGACCCGGTCGCCTTCTTGCGCGCGAATCTGGACGATATTGCCCATCGTCTGGCTGGCAACCTGGGTGGATTGCGCGGCGCGCACCGTCCCCACGGCTTCCAGCGAATCGGGAACTGTCGCGCCTTGCGCAACAATCACCGCAACGCCGCTCACCGTCTCCGGCGCAACGGACGGGACGCGATTCTCGCTGGAACATCCGAGCATCCCGCCGCTCAGTCCAGCAATCAGCAAAGAATAAACTGCAAATCTTCCATTCATGGCGTCACCACGGGCGACTGAGGATTGAGTGTGCCGCTGGCGAGCTCCAGCGCGGCGTAACCGGTGTAGTAGCGGCAGACAGTTTCCCAGTAATCGGTTTGCGTGCGCCGCGCCGCCTCTTCCGCGGCGAGCAGGTCCGTGACGGTCGAAAGTCCCGCTTCATAGCGATCCTGATTGATCCGCAGACTTTCTTGCGACTGGGCGATGGAAGCGCGAGCCGCTTCGAGCTGTTGGCGGGTCGCGTCCACGTCATAGTAGGCTTTGCGAACTTCCAGGCGCACCGCGTCCGTTGCCATTTCCTTCATGGCGGCGACTTTTTCCTGCATCGCCCGTTCGTGCGAAAGCTGAGCCTGCTTCGCTCCGCCCTCGAAGAGATCGAACTGCACTTCGATTCCCGCCACCCAGTTGTTCCCGCCGCCGCCCGCGACCAGGGTTGGGTTGTCGGCCTCCCAGTCTGCGAAGGCGTTGACTCGCGGACCGAAGGACGATTTTGCGATCGAGACGCTTTGCTGCTGCGCCGCTTCTTCCGAGCGAATGCGCTTCAAATCGGGGCGCATCTCGATTGCCTGTTTCTCGAGTTCTTCCAGCGGCGTCGCGGGCAGGTTTCTTTCCGCCAGCGCGTCGGAGGGTTCGAAATCGCTCTGCGTGGAAAGACCCATCACGGCGCTCAACTGCGCTCGCGACATTGCCACGTTATTTTGAGCCCGAATCAGCTCCTGTTTCCGCGTCGCCAGGCGCACCTGGGCGCTCAGGGAGTCGGATTCCACAACGACGCCGCTCTCAACGCGATTTTTGCTGCGTTCGAGGATGGCCTCCGCCGTTTTCATCGCCTGCTCGGCCACTTCGAGTTGCTTTTTGGCCAGCAACACGGCGTAGTAGGAGTCGGCAACGCGAAACACGATTTCCTGGCCGGTGCGCTCCAATTGACGATCGGTGGCGTCCTTCACTCGCTCCGCGCGATTCACGGAACGCCAGCTCGCCAGCGAATCGAACAGATTCCACGTGCCGCCGAAACGCGTGGCAAAGTTGCCGAACGGAGCCGGCGTATTCAAGACGTTCAACGCAAAGTCGGACGCGCCAAAGCGCTGTTGCCGCAATTTGCTGCCGAAGACATATACAGGGTCGTTGCCGTCCGTTCCCGTCTCGGAAAACGTGGCGTGCGGGTAGAGGAAAGATCTGGCTTGCTTCACGTCGGCGGAAGCAGCCCGCGTATCCGCGAGAGCCGCCTTGCGCTGCGGATTTTTCTCCAGCGCGATGTTCACCGCCTGCTGCAAGGTGAGTGGAGAAGGTTGCTGCGACTCCTGACCGGACAAGAGCCTGGGCGCGAGGAGCGCAACAAGAAAGGCAAGCGCGAGACTAGCAGAGAAGCGAGGCGCGCCACCGAATCGGACAAGAGTATTCGATGGACGCCGACTAGGATTGACGCGATGTCGTCTGTAAATTCTCATATCGGGTTTCATCCCTAGGCCGCGGCTGGAGCCAATGCCAGCCAGTTTGATTTCTCTTCCACAATTTCGTAGGTCGTTTGCAAGCTGGCCGTCTGTTTCACCATGGCGCCCACGGAGCAATATTTCTCCTCGGACAGACGAATGGCTTCCGCGACCGCGGCGCGATCAACCTCGAAGCCTGTGACTACGTGGACAATTCGGACAGCCGTAAACACCTGCGGCGGACGCTCGGCTTGATCAGCCTCGACTCGCACTTCGTAGCCGGTCACCTTCTGGTGGTACTTCTGGCGAAGGATCGTAATCACGTCGAAAGCGGTGCACCCGGCCAGCGCGACGGCGACCAATTCAATCGGCTTGGGGCCGGTGCCTCCGGCTGGATCATCGAGCAGGATGTGGTGTTCGCTCCCCGTCGTGCCAACAAACTGACGCTCCACCTTAAGTGGTTGAGTAAGTTGGACTTTTGCGCTGATCATTTTTTTTCACCTCCTGAAAAACCGCCTTCCTTCTCCAACGTTTTTCAGCGCGACCTCTTACCTTTCCATCGGCTGAAAAGTTGAATACCTCTAGCGTCTGGCCTGTCCCGTTCCCTCGACCCAAACGAATAAATGCAAAAAAACGAATTCCGTTACAGAAAAATCCAGGGAATCAAGCGGGCCGTAACCGGGCCTGTCACGTCCCGCTTCCCTCGCTTCAGCAACCCCGAAATCGATCACTCAATGGCCCTTATGGCTGCGGCGGATGATGGTCAGCATCTTCAAATTGATACGCATGAAACGCCAGATCTGCCAAGGAAGAAACGTGCGCATGAATCGGGTAGTAGCCGTCGGCTTTGTCGCATAGAACGAAGCCTTCAAATTGGCTTTCGACTCATGGGTGTATTCCTGCGTTTGTCCGCTCATTGTTTACTCCGGTATCAACGACCAGCCGGGCCGCAAATGCGCTTTGTAGAGGAACAGGTGGTGAAGCAGAATCTTGATCCAGTGCCCGGCCAAGCCAATTTCCCCAATGGTGTAATCCAAGTCGCGGCCGTATTCGGGATACCGCTCGTAGTCGGGGACGATGGGGAAAACAGTGATGGAAGCGGCCGTGCCCCGGAAGGGGTTGGCTCCAGCGGAAGCGACACAGGCCGCACCCATTTCCGCCATGGAGGCCGTGTGCGTTGGCTTGTCGCTGCCGTGAATCATGTCCGTGATGCTTCGCGCCACGGCCTTGCCGATCATCGCCGAGGGCATGCCGGTGCGAGGTGGCGCGGCAAAGATCGGCGTTCCGCGCGGGCTCAGGTGTGGCCGGGAGACGGGGTGAGGAGGTGCGAATGCGATGCCCGCCGCGAACAAGTTTTTGAAAGCGGAACTTTGGTAGTATCGCGGCCAATCGCGCGCCAGCCACTGCTCGTACGGTTTCGGAGTGTAGTCGGCATCGACCTTCATGAAGCCGTTAGGAGCAAACAAACGCGGCGTGATGTCCTCGCCTTTGCGGTCAAATGCCTTCAGGCCAACACCTGAAAATGGCGGGAGGAGCATGGCCATATCAAATGAGATTTCCTTGTCTTCGCCCTCGAGTGTCTCGTAGTAGGCGCGCCCGGGTTCGACTTTCTTGACGTGGGCCCGCGTAATCCAGTCGATTCCGCGCTCGGCGAAGAGCGACTCCGTGAAGATATTGCTCGGAGTCACATAGCCGGACCGACGGAATCGCACCCCGTCCATGCCGAAATCGCCAAGCTCATATTCGTTCGACAGGTAGACGATCTCGGCTTTGTCTCTTACACCGTGCGCGCGGAGCTCGAATTCGAGGTTCACGACGTATTCGAAGGCCGCTCCCTCGCACGTACAGGTTCCGTGTCCGGTGCCCACAACGAAGCGTTTCCGCTCGCCCCTCTTCATTCGCTCGATCAGTTCTTGAAGGACTCCAGCGGTCTCCCGGGCATGGTCAGGCGTGCAAACCGAGAGGCTATGCTTGCCCGGCCCAAGCCCTTCGGTCGCTCCGAAGTTGAGTTTCGGGCCAGTGGAATTCACCAGATAATCATAGGGGACCTGCTCCCGCTCTCCTTTTTTCCCTTCCAGGGTCCATTCGACTTCCACGAAAGGGGACGCATTTGCCTCCGTACCCTCGGGATACAGCGCAACCGCACGCGCCTGTTTAAATACAATGCCGTGCCTGCTGTACACCGGCGAGAGTGGAAAAACCACCTGTTCCGCTTTCATCAGCCCGACGCCAACCCAGATGTTCGAAGGGATCCAGTTATATTGAGGGAGGGGAGATACAACGACGACTTCATCGTTCTTTCCCAGCCAACTACGGAGGAAAGCAGCAGCAGTGTGGCCCGAAATTCCAGCACCCAGAACTACGACGCGTGCCATATGAGGCTACCTCCTGCATCTTAAGCAACTAGCCTGAAACCCCGTCGGCCAACCGTATGCGACATGGATCACACTCGAATGTGCTCGCGGTCACAATCTCAACGCCACCGCAAACCATGTGAATAAATGCTGGAGCAAGGGTCTTGTTACAGAAAAAGCGTCGGGGTCTTCGCAAAAATAGTAGAGACACAATACGGCCCCCCAGGCTCCGCGCGTGTCATACCGATTTGCTTACCGGCGGCTCTCGACGGGCCGCGGAACCGGGGGTTCCGACTGTCGAAGTCTTGCCAACTTGACGAAAGCAGTGATTCAGCAAAGATCACGACGACCAACGGGGGGAATGGGGCGTCTGTATAGGGAACATTGTGTGGATTATGGTGAGGGTTTGCTTCAAAGGGAAGCGCCAAGCTCGTTTTACGTTCGCGCCTCGCGCTTGTTCATACCTGTCATCAAACTTTGGTATCCGGATAGCAATTCCTGCCTGAGCCTGGCGGCGACATGAGGGTCCGCCGTTTCATTCGGCGCGGTTCGGCACTGCTCGATGGACTTTTCCAAACTCGTCAGAAACGCCTTACATGGGTCGCAACCATCCATGTGCTTTTCGAGCTCTTCACAAAGGGAATCGTCCAATTCGTCGTCGAGATAGCTTGAGAGTTCGGCGAACATTTCCTTGCAGCGCCGCTCGCGGGGTTGCGCCTGCGCCTGGATCGCCACGGGATGTTTCGTGGCCTGCCGGTGAACGCCCGGAATTTCTTGTTTTGCGAGTTCCTTTCGCACGAATAGCCGCGCTCGGTGCAATCGGACGCGTATCGTTCCCGCACGCAGCCCCGTGATTTCGGCGATGTCAGCGTCGGAAAGCTCCTCCATATCGTGCAGCACGAGGATGAGGCGGTAGTCCGGCGGCAATTTCCGCACCGCTTCCCGCAGACGCTTCGCATTTTCCCGGCGCAAGAACGCGGTTTCCGGAGTGCTGTCCGCTCCGCCAAAAAGTTTCTCGAGTTCCCGCCGGTCCGGCATCAATTCCTCGAGCGAAAGCGCTTCCTTCGGAGCGAATTTGCTTTTGCGCCGGCTCATCAGACAGCGGGTCTTGGCGACCTTGTACAGCCAAACCATCAGGGCTCTTGGGCTGTCGAATTTTGGAAGGTTGGGAACCGACTTGAGCAAAACTTCCTGCATGGTGTCTTCGGCGTCCTGGCGCTGCCCGCAAACTTTCATGCTGAAGGAAAAAACCGTATTTTGCAGCAGCGCCAATGCCTCTTCCAAGGACTTCGGGTCCTTGCTCTGGATCAGTTGAACCGCTTGCTCGATTTCAGGGCGCACGGAGCAACTGTAGCACGCCTTATGGCAACGTACTGCTCCGCATTCTCCTGTCATGACGTTCGGCAAGAATTAAGACTGGAACACAAGGCTCACGGACATAACTCAACTCACAATCTATTGTGACATTTGTCACAGTCGGGGGAGCTTCGGCGGGATAACTTGATTTTTGCAAGGCTTGACCAATTGTTTTGAGGAGGAGGAACTTGCCGGGGATGGAATCCAAAATCTAGCCTTTTCCCTTCTCCTGAGTGATCCGGGCGAAGTCCGAAGGGAAATGCAGTTACCTAAAGGAGGGTACGCCGGTGCTGAGCATTAAGAAGATCCTTCTTCCGCTGGATCTCGAGGAAACCGTTTTACCTGCCGTTGTGATTCGTCAGGCGGCGGCTCTGGCGCATCATTTCCATTCGGAAATCCTGGTGCTCCACGTCGTAAGACCGCTGACCTACTTGGCCGGTAGCGGCACAGCTCGTGAACTGATGGAACGAGACGTCGCAAGCGAGCAAGACAAATTGAAGGAATGCTTCGGCTCGGAACTCGAGGGACTTTCCGTTAGACGTTTGGTGCTCAAAGGGGATCCCACCCACGAAATCTTGCGTACGGTTGCCGACGAAAAGATCGATCTGATCGTGATGCCAACTCATGGATACGGCGCGTATGAGAAATTTCTCCTGGGGTCCGTGACAGCCAAGGTACTTCACAATGGCGAATGCCCGGTGTGGACTGGCGCGCATGTGGAAGGTGTGCCGGGCCAACCGTTCGCAATCCGCAATGTCCTCTGCGCCGTTGATTTCAGCTCTCATAGCCAAAAAACCGTACGGTGGGCGCAAGATGTGGCAAACGAATTCGGAGCTCAACTGACACTCGCTCACGTAACCCCGGGAGTCGAAATCTACGGTCCGGGCGGATACCATGTCCTTACCGACATGAAGCGGGAGCTTGTCAATGGCGCGATGAAACAAATGGCTAAAATTCAGCAAGATCTTGGCACAAAAGCCGAAGTTTTCATTGGTAGCGGTGACGTTCCGAAGGTAATGAGCCAAGCGGCCAAGGAAACAAAGGCAGACTTGTTGGTTGTGGGTTCCCGCTCGCTTGATCGCCGATTTGGAAATACGGCCTATGGAATCATTCGGGAGTCGCACGTCCCTGTTTTTAGCGTATAGGATTCAATGTGCTGCGATTGATTTTCCGGCCCCCATCCAAAGTGCTTTCTCGGACGGGTCTGCGAATTTGGCACAGACGAAGCACCCTTAGAGCGAGCAAACCCTTCGAAATCATGGGTTCCCCGTGCCATTCCGTGCGCAACATCCAACGGCACTGAATGTGCGGATGTAAGCAAAGTCACTATTACTAGTGACATCAATCACATCCGGCAGTGCTCCCCCGGGATAGCCTTCCTAACGTGAGGCTTAACATGCATGCTTTAGCAAAAAGGATCCGGCGTGAAAGGAATTCTTAGGCTCGCTTACAAGCTGCTCGTCAACGATAAGGCCAAGTTTACAGCCTTGCTTGGCGGGATTACCTTCGCGGTCTTTCTGATGATGTTCGTCACGTCGATGCTGATCGGCATTTTGAATCATTCATCCAGCACGGTCATCAACATCGGCGCTTCCATGTGGGTCATGGACCCGGCCGTGCAGACTCCTGCCAACTCGATCGGTATGCCAGATTACGTCCTGGACGCGGTGCGAAGCATGCAGGGCGTTAAGTATGCTGTCCCGCTCTACTCGGGGGCTGCCCTGGTTAAGCTGCCCGACGGCACATACCAAGCCGCAACTGTGGTTGGATTGGATGACACAAGCCTGTTTGGCAGGCCCCAAGTCATCGAAGGCAAAATTGAGAACATTTACGCGGAGAACGGCTTCATCGTCGTGCAGGATGGAGATTATCCGAAGCTCAATAGTCCGCACGTCGGTTCGGAATTTGAGTTAAACGATCATCGAGGGGTCATCGTAGGCGTTGCCACGGTTTCCGTATCGGGACTTTTCGGAATTCCCACGCTGTACACGACGTATGAGAGAGCCATCCAGTACATCCCCAATCCGCGCTACACCATCTCGTACGTGCTCGTCGAGCCGAAAAGCTTCGGCGACGTATCCAGTATCCAGGAGCAAGTCCAGAAGCTTGGCTATCTGGCGCTAACGAAACAGGAATTCATGAAAAAGACTTCAAGCTTTTACCTCTACCAGACCGGCGTGGGGACGAACATTTTAATCATGACGGTGGTCAGTTTTGTCGTTGGATTATCCGTTTCAGGACAGACTTTCTACACTTTTATTTTGGAAAATCTCGAGCGATTCGGCGCTTTAAAAGCCATCGGCACAACCAGCCGCGAACTGACCCTAATGATTTTGTTCCAGGCAACTTTCACGGCGCTGACGGGTTACGGCCTGGGCGTCGGCTTGTGCACGATCTTGATCACCATGGCGAAAATGAGGCTGGCCGACTACGCCGCGATGATTACGTATCTGAATCTGGGGCTTGCTTTCGTAATGGTCGTCGTTATCGCCGGGATTTCCAGCTACGTCGGAATCCGAAGGGTGCTACAGATCGAGCCATTCGAAATTTTCAGGGGATAAGATGCCGCGGACCGCCATCCAGGCGACGGGACTCGAGAAATGGTTTGGCGAAGGCGAGGCCAAAACCTTCGCTCTCCGGGGTGTCGATCTGCAAGCCAATTTCGGCGAAATGGTTTATATCGTAGGCCCGTCCGGGAGTGGCAAGACAACTTTATTGAGTGTCCTTTCCGGGATCCTCCGGCCCAATTCCGGCAGCGTTCAGGTGGAAGGAATCGATATCTGGAACCTGGACGCAGATGGCCTCGCCAATCTCCGGCTCAACAAAATCGGCTTCGTATTTCAGGACTATCATCTCTTTCCGCGCTTGACTACCGCCGAAAACGTAGCGATCCCGCTCATTCTTAAACGAAAGGACTGGGATCAATCCATCGCCGAAGCCATCAAGTATCTGGATGTTGTAGGCCTGAAGGGACGGGCGGACCTGCCGCCCATGAAACTGAGCGGCGGCGAGCAGCAGCGCGTGGCGATCGCCAGGGCCATCGTTGGACAACCCGACATCATGATCATGGACGAACCGACCGCTTCCCTGGATGGAGACACGGGACGCGCGGTCGTTGGTTTTGTGCACAAGAATCTTCTCAATGAGAATCGCTGCATCATCGTTGTGACCCACGACGACAGAATTTATGAGTTCGCGACACGAATATTGAAGATGGAAGACGGCCGGCTCACCGCGGAAGAGAAGAGCGTGGCCGCAATGGAAAAAGGATGAGGCATGAGGTACAAACTTTTATTTACACTCGCGTTCGTCGGCATCCTGGCCGGTTGCGTGGCCGGTTACGTCTTCAGCCTTGAAAAACCGGCGCAACCGCCCGTGTTCAATCCAGCTTCCAATCCCTACGCGCAAGCCATCTACGCCGAGGGCATTGTGGAAAGCGATCAACCCAGCGGCGAGAACATCAGCGTTTATCCCGAAGTTCCCGGGACCGTGAAGCACATTTTTGTCGCCGAAGGGCAAGCAGTGCACAAGGGCGATACCCTGGTGTTGATCGATGACTCCATCCAAAGGGCAGCCACCGAACAACTGCAATCGCAGGCGCAGGCCGCCTTGTCACTCCTGCAGGAGCTCAAGGCGGAGCCGAGGAAAGAGAACCTTGACGTTGCCGAGTCTCAAGTCGAGTCGGCGCGGGCAACTCTGAAAACCACCGAGGACGAACTGGCCAAGCAAGAAACTTCCTACGAAATGGATCCGAAGTCGATCAGCCAGGACGCCTTGGACAGTGCGTTAAACGCGGCCGCAGTGGCGAAAGCCAACCTTGCCGTGGCTCAGAAACAATATGACTTGACCAAAGCGGGCGCCTGGTCCTACGACATCACAAACCAGGAACGCCAACAGAACGCATTGAAAAAGTCCTTCATCTCCTCGAGCGCCCTGCTTTCCAAGTACACCCTCCATGCTCCAAGAGATGGCATGGTGCTGTCCATCAATACGACGCCCGGGAGCTTCGTATCCCCGCAGGGCTCTTACGACAGCTACACGCAGGGCATGCTTCCCGTGCTGGTGCTCGGAAGCCCGCAGGAGTCCCTGAATGTGCGTTGCTACGTCGATGAAATCCTCGTGCATCGCCTTCCCGCGCCAAACAAGATGAAGGCGCAAATGTCAGTTCGCGGTTCGAGTACGAAGCTTCCTCTCGATTACTTGAGGATGCAGCCGTTCGTGTCTCCCAAGATCGAGCTTTCCAACCAAAGGACTGAGCGGGTCGACGTCAGGGTGTTGCCCGTCATTTTTAGAATCGAGAAGCCAGAGAGCACGTACCTCTATCCTGGCGAATTGGTCGATGTATTCATCGGCGAGTGAGGGTTGAAATGTTGCATCGTGCAAAATCGAATGTGTCTCAAGGAGTCTTAACCGCCTGCGCGGTCTGGACGCTCCTCTTGGCCGGATGCACGGTGGGCCCGAAGTACGCGAGGCCATCGGTGCAAACTCCCACAGCTTACAAGGAGCTTGCTAGCGGGGATCTCACACAGACGGAACAATGGAGATCGGCCCAGCCGAGCGATGGCGCGGCTCGTGGAAAATGGTGGGAAGTCTTCCATGATTCTCAACTGAATGCGTTTGAACAAGAAGCGGATACTTCAAACCAGGACATCGCCGCGGCGGTCGCAAATTTCTTTGCCGCCCGCGCCGTCATCCGGGAAGCGCGCTCGCAATATTTTCCGACAGTCGCAACGAACCCAAGCATCATGAATGCGCGCCCGTCGGCGGGCCAGTTCGGCGGGGTGCGGTCGAGTACTTCTTCGACCTCGGGATTCATTCTCAGTTCCTTTACCGATTACTCGGCGCCTGCGGATGCGTCCTGGGAACCGGACCTGTGGGGCCGTGTTCGCAACACGGTGAGGGGAGCCACCTACGCGGCGCAAGCAAGCAGCGCCGACTTGGAAAATGTGCGCCTCTCGGTCGAGGAGGAGCTTGGGGCCGACTATTACCAACTCCGCGCGCAGGATGCCTTGAAGCAGGTTTTTGACGCCACTATCGTCGCCTATCGGGAATCTCTTGGCCTCACCCAGATCCAATTCAACGCCGGGATTGGAACAGACGAAGCGGTCGCTCAAGCCGAAGCCCAACTGGAAGCTACACAAGCGCAGGATACGAACCTCGGCGTGCTGCGAACGCAGTACGAACATGCGATCGCCCTGCTAGTGGGCGAACCCGCATCGACATTTTCTATTTCCGTAGAGCCGCTGAACGCGAATCCTCCGGCCATCCCTGCCGGCGTCCCGTCCGATCTTCTCGAACGCCGCCCGGACATCGCCTCCTCCGAACGCGCGATGGCGCAAGCAAATACGCAGATTGGCATAGCGAAAGCCGCCTACTATCCGAAGGTGACATTGAGTGCGACCGGTGGGTTCAGCAACACTTCCATAGCGGATTGGTTTGCCTGGCCGAGCCGATTTTGGTCCGTGGGCCCTAGCCTTGCGGAAACAATTTTTGACGCGGGATTGCGAAGAGCTACCCTGCAGCAGTCCCAATCCGCTTACGATCAAACGGTGGCGAATTACCGGCAGACCGTATTGACCGCCTTCCAGCAAGTGGAAGACAACCTGGCGGCCGTGAGAATCCTGTCTCAGGATATCCAGCAGCAGGATGCCGCCGTGCAATCGGCCCAAAGAAGTTTGCAGGAAGCAACCGTGCGCTTCGAGGCTGGGCTTGATCCCTACCTGAACGTGATCGCGGCCCAAACGCTTGTACTGAGCTACCAGCAAACAGCGGTAAACTTTCGCATGCAGCAAATGGTGGCC
>VFSW01002904.1_pt1 | contig 25781 bp, 26 predicted proteins | sample 5358111 | NCBI WGS metagenome assembly VFSW01 (sample SAMN11554181, study PRJNA540505) | mine drainage metagenome | isolation source: sediment from site ElyBrook_90M | place: USA: Ely Copper Mine, Vershire, VT | collected 2017 | reverse complement strand
CCGCGACCTCCAGGACCACAACCTGGCGCTCTAACCAACTGAGCTACGCCCACCACGGACCCCCAATCTTACACCCGAGTCCGACCCTCTCGGCGATACGATGACGGGGCGCCCCTGTAGCTCAACTGGATAGAGCAGACGGCTTCTACCCGTCAGGTTGCGGGTTCGACTCCTGCCGGGGGCACGTTTGGAGCCCTTAGCGCTCCTCGGCGAGAGAGCCGCCACCGTCGACGACGAGACACTGTCCGGTGACGTAACTGGCGCCCGGGGACGCGAGCCACCCCACGGCGGCGGCGACCTCGTCGGGTCGCCCCGAGCGACCCCCGGGGGTGAGGAGTCCCTGGCGAGTCTCGTGATCACTCTGCGTGTCGGTGGCGATCCAGCCCGGGGCGACCACGTTGACGCGCACTCCCCGGGCGGCTTCGTCGAGCGCGAGAGATCTCGCCAGCCCCACGAGGGCCGCCTTCGCGGTGGCGTAGACGGGCTCTCCCCGCATCGCCATGACGGCCCCCGTGACGCTGCCGACGAGGACTATGGCCGCGTGGGGACTGGAACGCAACGCCGCGAGTGCGGGGGAGATCACGAAGGCAGCGGTCTCTAGATTCCTCGAGATTCCGAGCCGGAACTGCTCGGGAGAGATGGTGTCGAAGGTCCCCGCGGCGACCCGGGGGTCAGACACGGAGTACATCCCCGCGTTCGCGACGAGAATGTCGAGCCCGCCCTGCTCCGAGATGGTGTCGTCGACGAGTCGTCTCGCCACCAGTGGATCGGTGAGGTCCGCGACGGCTCCGCGCGCCCCGACGCCGAGTTCGTCTACTCGTGAAAAGATTCGCTCGGAGGTGGCGGTCACGGTGACCCGGGCGCCGCGTTCCAGTAGGTGGCGGGCGATGGCGACTCCGATGCCACCCGGTGAACCCGCCCCCGTGACGAGAGCCGAGAAACCGTCGAGATCTCGAGCGACGCTGGTCACGACGAGAAGATTAGACGCTGGGCTCCGACGAGTCCCCTGGTGTCCACCATCTTTTCAGTAAGCCGTAGACCCAGGAGTCCGACACCTCACCGTTGACGACGCAGTCCTCTCGTAGGGTCCCCTCGAGCCGGAAACCTAGTTTCTCTAGTACCCGCGCCGAGGCCGGGTTGCGGGTATCGACCTCGGACTGGACCCGATTGAGGTCGAGCTGGTGAAAGCCCCACTGGAGGAGGGCTCTCGCCGACTCGGTCGCGTACCCCTGGCCCCAGTGGGCGTCGTCGAAGCAGTAGCCGAGCGAGGCGCTACGAAACTCCGGGTTGAAGCGGGTCAGTCCGCACCAGCCAATAAAGCCGCCGTCCGCCTTAGCCTCGACGACGAGTCGTGTCCCCGTGCCCGACTCGGCGATCTCTCGACACGCCGTGAGGAACCTCTCGGCGCGGCTCGGTTCACTCCAGGCGGGCCCGTCCCAGTAGCGCATGACGTCAGAGTTGCTGTGGAGGGTAAAGAGAGAGGTCGCGTCGGAGTCGTTGAAGGGGCGAAGCCGTAGGCGAGCGGTGTGCAGGGTCGGCGCGGGTAGGGACACGGGGCTCATGGTATCGAGGGGCCCGGGTGGAGCGTGAAAGAACTCGGTCGTTCGCGACTCGCGAGGAGACCGTCTGCGCGTGAGAGAGAAGAGAGGTCATCGACTCACCCGCTTTAGTTGAGTCGGAGGGTCTCGTTCTCCCTCGTCGCGGTGGTCGGGGCGCCGGGATTCGAACCCGGGACCTCCTGCTCCCAAAGCAGGCACGCTAACCAAGCTGCGCTACGCCCCGTGGTTTTAAGTCTCTCACACCCCGCGGGGCGTCCCCGGGCGGTTACTGTGAGCCGGGAAGGGAGGTCCACCCGTGACCGCACGCGAACGATTCACCAGCCTCGAGATTGGGAGTCGGGACTTCGACTTCGTTCGTCTCGAAGAAAACGATCTCGATACTCACGCCCGCGAACTCTTCGACGAGCTCGATTCGCTCGACGAGGACGCGGTCTCCCAGTGGCGTCGTGAACTGGACGACGACACCGCGGCCGTCCTCGACCTCGTCGCGAAGCGCGCCGTCGTTCTCTTCCTCCGCCACGGCGAGAGCGACTTCGCGGTCCGGGCCCTCGCGCTCTTCTGTCTGCAGCGACGAGTGGAGGAGGTTCCCTGGGAGACCTGGCTGAAGGGCCTCCTCGTGCTCACCCGAGAGAGCGGACTCGACCTCGAAACACTGGACACGGTCGTGAGAGCGTGGGCCGAACCCGCCTTCGTCGACCGTTTCGTGATCGCCCGAGACGCCCTCGAGCGCATCTCTACTCTGCGCGACGTGCACCTCGTGGTGACCCAGTCGATCTACGGAGCGGGGCTTTTGGAGCTCACCCTCAGTCCCGCCGGCTCGATGGGGAGCACCCAGAACGCCTCCATCAGAGCAACGGGTCTCGCCGGTGGGGGAGGAGACTCAGAAGGGCCCGACGAGTCCGAGAGTGGTTTTGGGGCCGAGAGCGATCTCGTGGGGCTGAGCGTCGCGCTCGCCGACGCCGTCGACGAGGCCGGGCTGTATCAAACCAGTGAGATTCGACACGATCAGGTCCCGGCCACCCTCTTTGAACTGGACTTCGCCGAACCGTTCCTCCCGGCCGTCGGAGTGCTGAGTTTCTCCGCCCTGGACGAGAACGAGGGGGAGATCTACACGGTGTTCGTGGTCGAACTCTACGCCGACGAGGACGTGACGGAGTGGGGCGAGAGCGCGGGACAAGACGTGGCCGTCGTGACCCGGGACCGTCGCCTCGTGGTCTTCATGCTCTCGCCGTTCGCCGAGGTGGGAGCGGAGGTCTTTGACGCCGACCTCGACGTCGCGGCCGAGTTCCTCGACACCAGCGCTCCGCCGGACTGGGACGACGAGGTCTCGATCTTCGTCGACGGACCCGACGACGAGTCCGAACTCGACGAGGACGTCGTCTCTCACGGCGAGGAGTCGACGACTCCGAACTGGGAGGGCGAACCGGAGGGCGATTCTCACGAGTGAGGCGACCTACGAGTGGATTATCGCGGGACTAGAGACGACGTGGGGCGCCCTCGCCCGTACTCTCCAGGGTCGTTCCGAGGTCGCCCTGGCGGCGAGTACCCCGTGTCCGGGCTGGAGTGTGCGAGACGTCGTGAGTCACCTCATCGGGATCGAACTCGTCATTCAGGGAGAACCCTGGCCCGTCCCGGTCGATCCCTGGCCCCCGCACGTACGGAACGAACTCGGCGCCCTCAACGAGGCGGTGGTCGAGAGTCGACGGGCCCGACCCGGTGGGGAGGTCGTCGCCGAGTTCGTGGCGGTGACCACGCGCTCGCTCGAACGACTCCGGGGGCTCGATCTCGCGGCCTGGGAGGCGGAGGGTTGGAGCCCTGAGGGACCCCGGCCCCACCATCGATTCCAGGAGACTCGGCTGCTCGACAGTTGGATTCACCTCCAAGACGTCCGCGACGCCCTGCTCGAACCGGGCGACGACCACGGGCCCGGGGAAGAGGTGGTCGTGAATCGACTCGAGGCCGCCCTGCCCTACGTTTGGGGCAAACGGGTCGGGGCGCTCGAGGGCCAGACCCTTCGGGTGAACCTCGTCGGGCGCCTCGCGCGCTCGGTCACCCTCACCGTCGCCGACGGACGGGCCCGTGCGGTCGAGTACTTCGACGGGGTACCCGACCTCGAAGTGACCACCCCGGTGGCGCTCTTTTGGCGAGTGGGGGCCGGTCGAATCAACGCCGACGCCTTCCTCGAGGCCTCCGCGACGGACGTTCGGGGCTCGCGGGACCTGGCCCGAACGTGGGCGCGGGCCCTCTGCGTCATACCCTGAGCCCGAATCCAGGCGGTAGGCTGGGACCTCTTATGCGCGCTACCTCTGCTCCCCTGGAGAACAATCGAATCAAGCTCAGTGTCGAGGTCGACGAGACCGAGATGGCGGCGGCGATGGACAAGGCCGCGGTCTCGCTCGGACAGCGCATCGCGATCAAGGGATTTCGCAAGGGCAAGGTCCCAAAGAACGTGCTGATCGCCAATATTGGTGGCCCGAGCGCCCTGCGGGGTGAGGCCATTCGTGAGTCCCTCGACGACTTCTACGCGCGGGCGATCAACGAGACGGCCGTGGAGCCCATTGGCCAGCCCGAGGTGACGATCACCGGGGGAGAAGACGAGGGAGTCCTCACCTTCGAGGCCGAGGTCGAGGTTCGTCCCGAGGTCGACCTCGTGGGCTACCGCGAATTGAGGGTCACCATTCCCTCGCCGGTCGTGAACGACGACGAGGTCGAGGCCCAGATCAACCGATTCCGCGAGACCGACGCCGTCCTCGACGACGTCGACCGGCCCATCGTCCTCGGGGACCTGGTGAGCATGGACATCACCGCGACCCAGAGCGGGAGTGACGCCGAACCCTTCGAGATGAACGACTTCATGTACACCGTGGGCTCGGGCGCCATCACCCCCGAGGTCGACACGTTGATCTTGGGGCTGCGCGCCGGCGAGGACTTGAGCGTGCAGACCGACGGGGCGAGTGGCGCCGCCGTGACCTACGCGCTCAGTTTGAAGCAGGTCAAGGAGAAAATTCTTCCGGAGCTCACCGACGAGTGGGTCGAAGAGAACACCGACTGGCCGACCGTCGCCGACATGCGCGAGGCGGTCCTCGAGCAGATGTCGAGCATGCGACGTCGTGAGGTCTCGGCCTCGCGTAACGAGGCGGCCCTCGTGGCGCTCGCGGAACTGGTCGACCCCGACCTCGTTCCGGCCCCCCTCGTCGAAGCCGAAGCCAACGATCGACTGCACCAGCTCGGACATCGCCTCAGTGAACAGCGCATCGATTTCGACCAGTACCTCTCGGCGACGGGTCAGACCCCGGAGTCCCTGCTCGCCCAAATTCGCTACGACGCGGCGGTGGCGGTGCGTATCGACCTCGCCCTGCGAGCGATTGCTCGCCTCGAAGAGCTCGACGCGACGGAGGAGGACATCGAGCGAGAGCTCGTCGTCACCGCCGAGTCTCTCTCCACGAACGCCGACGAGTTGCGCCAGAGTCTGAGGGACTCCTCTCGCTCCGCCGCCTTCGCTAAGGAGGTCGCCAAGGTGAAGGCCCAGCGCTGGCTGCTCGACAACGTCGTCTACGTCGACGCCCTGGGAGTCGAAATTAGCCGGGCTCAGCTGGACGCCGCCGAGGCCGCGGATGAGGCCGACGACTCAACCGACGAACAATAAGGTGTCTTCCGTGAACGACAACTATCGCGCCCAGAACTACCTCGTGCCTACCGTGGTCGAGTCCTCCAATCGAGGAGAGCGGGCCTACGACCTCTACAGCCGTCTGCTCCGGGAGCGCATCATCTTTCTCGGTACCCCCATCGACGACACCATCGCCAACTTGATCTGCGCACAGATGCTCTTTCTCGAGTCCGAGGACCCGGATAAGGACATCAGTCTCTACATCAACTCGCCCGGGGGAGACATCACCGGGCTCCTCGCGATCTACGACACGATGAAGTACATCAAGCCGGACGTGTCGACCTTCTGCTTCGGCCAGGCCGCCTCGGCCGCGGCGGTCTTGCTCGCCGCGGGAGCGAAGGGGAAGCGCTTCGCGCTGCCCCACGCTCGAGTCCTGATGCACCAGCCCTGGGGCGGAGTCGGGGGCCAGGCCTCCGACATCGAGATCCAGGCCCGGGAGATCTTGCGCATGAAGGACATGCTCAACTCCATGCTCGCGGCCGACACCGGCCAGAGCGAGGAGCGGATCGCGAAGGACACGGACCGCGACTATATCATTGGGGCCGACGAAGCAGTGGCGTACGGCCTGATCGACGAGGTTATTTCCTCGCGCGCCTAAGGGCGTGAACGAGGAGAGTCCACCGTTTCTGAGCTCCGCGACTCTAGGATGAGAAGGGCGGAGGTGGGAGTCCATGGCGAAGTTCGGTGAGGGTGGTGACCTCCTCAAGTGCAGTTTCTGCGCGAAGGGTCAAAAGCAGGTTAAGAAGCTCATCGCGGGTCCCAACGTCTACATCTGCGACGAGTGCATCGACCTCTGTAACGACATCATCGCCGACGAGTTGGGTGATCGTCCCGACTTCGTGCTGGACGCGTTGCCGACCCCGCGCGAGGTCACCTCGTTCCTCGACGACTTCGTGATCGGTCAAGACGAGGCGAAGAAGATCATGGCGGTCGCCGTCTACAACCACTACAAGCGGATCCAGGCGGGGCCGCTGCACGAGAACGACGTCGAGGTCGGCAAGTCCAACGTCCTCCTACTCGGGCCGACCGGGTGCGGGAAGACCTTCCTCGCCCAGACGTTGGCTCGGATGCTCAACGTCCCCTTCGCCATCGCCGACGCGACCGCACTCACCGAGGCGGGCTACGTCGGTGAAGACGTCGAGAACATCCTCCTCAAGCTCTTGAGCGCCGCCGACTTCGACGTGAAGCGCGCCGAGCGGGGAATCATCTACATCGACGAGATCGACAAGATCGCCCGCAAGGCGGAGAACCCCTCGATTACCCGCGACGTCTCGGGGGAGGGTGTCCAGCAGGCCCTCCTCAAGATTCTCGAGGGAACGGTGGCCTCGGTGCCGCCCCAGGGGGGAAGAAAGCACCCCCACCAGGAGTTCATCAACATCGACACCTCGAACATCCTCTTCATCTGCGGCGGCGCCTTCGCCGGGCTCGAGGAGATCATCGAACGTCGTCTGGGTAAGAAGTCGATGGGCTTTAACCAGCCGGTCGAGAAGCGCCGACACGGCGACGCCGCCCTCTTCGCCCACGTCTTGCCCGAGGACCTGGTGAGGTTCGGGCTCATTCCGGAGTTCATCGGGCGACTCCCGGTCGTCGGAGCGGTCCACCAGTTGGACCGCGCCATGTTGATCAGCGTGTTGACCGAACCGAAGAACGCGCTGGTGAAGCAGTTCCAGCAGATGTTCGCCCTCGACGGCGTGAGCCTCGAGTTCGACGAGGACGCCCTGCACTCGGTCGCCGACCTCGCTTTGGAGCGAGGTACCGGGGCGAGAGGTCTGCGTTCGATTCTCGAGAACGTCCTCCTAGAGCCAATGTACGACCTGCCGAGTCGGGGTGACGTCGATCGGTGCGTCATCACGGCGGAGGTAGTTCGCAGTGGGGAGAGTCCCCGTTACGAACTACGCAAGGCTCGTACCCGGCGCGCCTCGTAGATGGCTCGTCCTTCGGGCTACGACGACGCGCTGCGCTGGTTGGAGACCCACACCGACTACGAGCGGGTCAACCACGTTCGCCGAGAGATTCCGACCCTCGAACCGGTGCGCCGGGTTCTCGAACTCTTCGCCGATCCCCACCGGGACTACCCCGTCATCCACCTCACCGGAACGAACGGTAAGGGGACGACCTCCACTCTCACGAGCGCGCTGGCCCTCGCGGCCGGACTGCGGGTGGGGACCTTCACCAGTCCCGACCTGCACTCGGTGAACGAGCGCATCGCCGTCAACGGTGAGTCCATCGACGACGAGGCCCTGGCGGACCTGCTCGCTCGTCTCTGCGACGTCGAGCGGGTGAGTGAGATCGTGCTCACTCGATTCGAACTCTTGACCGTGGCGGCCCTTTTGCACTTCTCCGACGAGGGGGTGGACCTCGCGGTCATCGAGGTCGGCGTCGGGGGCACCTGGGACTCCACCAACGTCGTCGACGGCGTCGTGAACGTTCTCACCAACGTCGACCTCGACCACACGGCGATCCTCGGGCCGACGATCTCGGCGATCGCCGAGGACAAGGTGGGGATCTTTCGCCCCGAGGCCACGATCGTCCTCGCGACCCAGAACGCCATCGTCGTCGAGATCGCCGAGGCGCGCGCCCGTGAACTCGGGGCGACCCTCTGGCGACTCGGACGAGACTTCGAGGTCGAAGAGAACGATCTCGCGCTCGGGGGGCGTCTGATCACGGTGCGCACCCCCTACTCTCGCTACGAGGATCTGCTCGTCTCGCTGCACGGCTCCCACCAGGGGGTGAACGCGGCGACCGCGCTCGTGGCCTTCGAGGCGTTCCTCGGGCGCAGCCTGGGTGAGGAGTTGGTGGCTCCGGTCTTCGCCGGCGCCTCGATGCCCGGTCGTCTCGAAGTTCTCTCTCACCGGCCCACCCTCGTCGTCGACGGAGCCCATAATCCCGCCGGGGTGCGCCGACTCGTCGAGACACTGGAGTCAGCTTTCCTCGTCGAGGGAGATCGGCGCTGCGTGCTCGGCATGCTGGGCGGCCGGGAGGTGGACGACATGGTCGAACCCCTCGTCGCCAGTGGTTTCGTGGAGTTCTTCTGCGCGCCGCCCCGGTCTCCGCGGGCCATGAGTGGCGCCGACGTGGCCGCGGCGATTCGTCGAGCCGGGGGAGTGGCGCGGGATTTCAGTTCCGTCGCTCTCGCCCTCAGTCACGCCCGGGAACTCTCCGGAGACGAGGATCTCGTCGTCGCCGCCGGTAGCCTCTACCTCGTCGCCGAGGTGCGCGAAGCGGTCCTCGGCATCACGTCGCGCCACCTCGACGAGACTCCCTAAACTGGTCGGCGTGCGCCGAACCCTCGTTCTCATAAAGCCTGATGGAGTGGAGCGGGGGTTGGTCGGAGAGATTCTCTCCCGCTTCGAGAAGCGGGGCCTTCGAGTAGTGGCCGCCGAGCTACGCACGCTCGCGCGAGAGGTCGCCGAAAGTCACTACGGCGAACACGAGGGTAAGCCGTTCTACCCCTCCCTCGTCGAGTTCATTACCCGCGGCCCCCTGGTCGCTCTCGTCCTCGAGGGTCCAGAGGACGCGTTCGCGGTGGTACGCACGATGATGGGGGCGACGAACCCGGTCCAGGCGGCTCCGGGGACCATTCGGGGCGACCTCGCCCTCGACACCCAGCAAAACCTGGTCCACGGCTCGGATTCGAACGAGTCGGCCGCCCGGGAGATCGCCCTGTTCTTCCCCGGCCTCGCCTCGGTAGACTAGGCGGGTCGGGCGTCGCGACGCGAGGCGTTCGGTCACCGCGTCGGCGCAGGCGCTGAAGGGCAGTCAAAAGTGGATTCTCGTTTCTCGCTCCTAGGTCGAGATATGGCGGTAGACCTCGGAACCGCCAACACTCTCGTGTACGTACGCGGCCGCGGCATTGTCTTGAACGAACCCTCCGTGGTCGCGGTGGACGTGAAGGACGGCAAGCCGCTCGCCGTCGGGGCCCAGGCCAAGTTGATGATCGGACGTACGCCGAGCAACATCCAGGCGATTCGACCCCTAAAAGACGGCGTCATCGCCGACTTCGAGATCTGCGAAAAGATGTTGCGCTACTTTATCCACCGGGTTCACCAGCGCCGCTTCGCCAAACCCCGCATGGTCATCTGCGTGCCTTCGGGAATTACCGGGGTCGAACAGCGCGCCGTCATGGAGGCGGCGGAGTTCGCCGGGGCCCGTAAGGCCTACATCATCGAAGAGCCGATGGCCGCCGCTATCGGGGCGGGACTTCCCATTCACGAACCGACCGGGAACATGGTCGTCGACATCGGTGGTGGCACCACCGAGGTCGCGGTGATCTCCCTCGGCGGTATCGTGACGAGCCAGTCCATTCGAGTGGGCGGAGACGAACTGGACGAGGCGATCGTCGCCTACGTCAAGAAGGAGTTCCAGTTGGCCCTCGGTGATCGCACCGCCGAGGAGATCAAGATTCAACTCGGGTCGGCCTACCCGCTCCAGCAAGAGATTCAGGCCTCTATTCGTGGTCGCGACCTGGTGACCGGTCTCCCGAAGACCGTGGTGATCTCGACCGAGCAGATTCGCCAGGCCATCGAAGAGCCGGTCCAGGCGATTGTGGATGCCGTCAAGGTGACCCTCGACCGCACCCCGCCGGAGTTGGCCTCGGACCTGATGGAGCAGGGCATCGTCCTCACCGGGGGAGGCGCTCTCTTGAACGGTCTCGCTACCCGTCTCGAAGTGGAGACGAACATGCCGATTGTGGTGGCGAACGATCCTCTGAACTGTGTTGCTATCGGCTCGGGAATGTGTCTCGAAGAGCTCGAGGTCTTCAGCCGCATGTTGAAGACCTCTCCCTCGCGGTAGTCCGTGGCGGGCGCTCGCCAGCGCCGCCGCCTCGTCGCGACCCTCTTCGTGGTGGCGCTCGTGGCGAGTGCGGTCTACGTCTCGGGTGGAATCCTCAGCGGGGTGAAGACCGCGGCGAGAACGGTGGTGTCCCCGGTGGCCTGGGCGGTGGCCCAGGTCGCCCAGCCGGTGGGTCACCTCTTCGCGGGCGTCATCAACTACTCCGACGTCGTGGCCCAGAACCAGAAGCTCCAGTACGAACTGGGGGTGGCTCAGACTCAGGTGACCCAGAGCCAGGCCGCGCTGACCCAGTTAGCGCAGCTGACCCAGTCGCTGCACCTCCCCTCGACGGCGGGCCTCTCTTCGGTGATGGCCCAAGTGACCGACGACTCACCCACGAACTTCTCCGCCACCTTCACCATCTCGAAGGGGGATTTGGACGGGGTCCTCGCGGGTATGCCGGTCCTCGGAAACGGGGGACTGATCGGACGGGTCATCTCGACCACGTCCCACAGCGCCCTCGTGCGCTTGATCACCGACCCCCAAACCGTTCTGAACGCGACCTTCGGGAACGGAACGACCGACGTGTTGGTGTCGGGGGAGGGACTGAACTCCCCGCTTTCTTCGACCCAGATACCCGTCACCGCCCCGATCTCGGTGGGACAGCTCCTGTCGACCAGTGGACTCCAGGGGGGTCTGTTCCCGCCCGGTCTGCCGGTCGCGCGGGTGACGAAACTGTTGGTCTCTCCGGGGGCGTCGGACTACTCCATTGAACTCGCGCCCACCGCCGACTTTTCCCACTTCTCCTACGTGGACGTTCTGCAGTGGGAGCCCTCGACGTGATTCAGGCACGGGCGGGGGCGTTGGTGGTGGCCGTGGTGCTCGTCGCGCTGCAGGTGGTGGTGATCAGTGACTGGCGAATCGCCGGCGCGGTCATCGTCGTGCCGTGGATGTGGGCCTTCGCGCTCGGAATGACCGGTCAGCGCAGCCTCGCGGTCGCAACGGGCGTGGTCGCCGGACTGCTCTTCGACGCCTACGTCGCGACCCCCTTCGGGGCGAGCGCGATTCTCGGTGCCCTCGTGGGTTGGAGTGCCTCCGCGCTCGGACAAGAGGGGGTGGGGGACCTCGACTCGGCGAACTGGTGGGTCACTCCGGGCCTCGGTCTCGTCACCGGTTTCGCCGCGCCCCTGGTCTTCGTCATCGCCGCGATGTTCGAGGGTCGGTTCCACCTCTACCAGAACGGTCTCGTACCCTCCATGCTCGTGAACGCCCTGGGATTCGCCTTCCTCGCGCGACCCCTCACGCGGATGGCGTTGCTCGTGACCTCTCGACTACCCCGGGAGGTCCGATGAAGGGTTCGTGGCGGGACCGGCCGACCGGAAGTTGGTTTCAGCGGCTCTGGCGCCCCTGGACCTCCCTTAACCCCTTCCGACGTCGTGGTAGTTCGATTCACGAGCGAAAGACCGTGGGCATCAAGGACCTCGTCGCCTCGCCGAACGAGGTCCAGGCCCGACCCGAACGTCGCTTCGTGATCATCGGGACCTTCTTTCTCGTCCTGCTCGTCCTGCTCGTCTATCGCCTCTTCTCCCTGCAGGTCCTGCAGTACCACTCCTCGGTGACGGCGGTCGACTCCAACTCTCTGCACGCGACGCCGATCCCCGCGACCCGGGGTGTGATTACCGACCGCACCGGCAACATCATGGTGGGCAACCTCACGACGGAGGTCATTGAACTGTCTCGCCAGTCCGCGGCGGCCGACCCCTCCGTCGTGGGCTCGCTCGCTCTACTCACCCACCAGAGCGTGGCCACGATCGAGACCGATCTCAACAACGTGCAGTACTCGCCCTACGAACCCGCCCCGGTGTACCAGAACGCCCCCCAGACCATGATCGAGTTCATTCGACTGCACCCGGGAGAGTTTCCCGGGGTCACCGCGGTGGAGGTCTCTCGGCGTACCTACCCCTACGGCGGGGGGACCGGGGCCCAGATTCTCGGGTACGTCACCCCCATCACCGGAGCCGAGATCTCGGCCAACCCCAAAGCGGGCTACACGACCTCTTCGGTCTACGGGCAGGCGGGTATCGAGAACTTCTACGAGAACTATCTGCGCGGAGTGCCCGGTCAGCGCACCGTGGAGGTGAACGCCTACGGCAACATCATCGGAGCGACCCAGGTGAGCGCCCCACGTACCGGGGACACGGTCGTGCTCAACATCGACGCCGCCCTCCAGAAGGCGCTCGACTCCTACCTCTCGAACGACATCACGTTGGTCCGCAGCGCTCCGGACCCGACGACCGGTATCGTGCCGGCCGCCATTAACGGGGCGGCCGTCGTGATGGACGTGCGCACGGGGGCCGTTCTCGCGATGTCGTCGTATCCCTCCTACAACCTCTACGACTTTGCGAACGGGCTCTCTCAGGCGACCTACAACACCCTCCAGAACGAGGGGGCCTTCTACGACTACCCCCTCCAGGGTCTCTACACACCGGGCTCAACCTTCAAGTTGGTCACCGCCACGACCATGATGCAGACCGGGATCTTCTCTCCGTACACCATCTTCTCGGACACCACCGGTTACTACAAGGTCCCCGGGTGCGTGGGTTCTCCCGCCGGGTGCATCTTCCACGACGACCTCGGACAGGGGGGTGGTCAGATCGACCTCCAGGGGGCCCTCACGGTCTCCTCCGACGCCTACTTCTACAACCTCGGGTACCTCTTTTGGTCCCAGCAGGGTAAGTACGGAGAGACCCCGATTCAAAACGTGGCCCACCAGTACGGACTGGACCAGTTGACCAACATCGACCTGCCCGGGGAGTTCGCCGGACGAGTCGACTCGCCCACCGTCCGTCTCCAGTTGCACAAGGCCAATCCGACGGCCTTTCCCAACTACCACTGGTACACCGGGGACAACCTCGAGATGGCCTTCGGACAGGGTGCCACGGTGGTGACGCCCCTGGAGCTCGCGACGGCCTACGCCACCTTCGCGAACGGGGGGACCCGCTACGCCCCCCAGGTCGCCGCCGCGATTGTGAGTCCGAGCGGCCAGGTGGTCGTGCGCTACCAGCCGCGCGTGCTCGGCCACGTGTCGCTTCCGCCCGCGGTGCGCGACCCGATTCTCGCCGGACTAGAGGGAGTGGTGCAGAACCCCTCCGGTACGGCCTACGGGACCTTCCAGCGCTACGCCACGTTCTCCCAGTCCCAGTTCCCGGTGGCCGGTAAGACGGGAACCGCCTCTTTGAACAAGAACCTGGAGCCGAACTCCCTCTTCGTGGGCTTTGCTCCCTCGAACAACCCCGAGTACGTGGTCGCCTGCGTGATTGCCCAGGGTGGATACGGCTCGGCCGCGTCGGCCCCGGTGGTCGCGGAGGCCTTTTCCTGGATCTACCACCACGGAATCCCCTCCCTCAATCTGGCCCCTCGGTCCCAGTTCGTGACCCCGACGACCCACCCGAGTACGACGTCGAGCACCCTGAAGGGCACGAGCGCAACGACAGGTCGCGGGTAAAAGAAGGTCGGGGCGGCCCGGCGCCGAGTAGCCTGGGCGGGTGGAACGGCTCCGGTTCGCTGTGGACCAGAGGGGAGGCCCTCGAGGTGAGTTCCACGTTGAATGAGCGAAGGTGTGAAGGTGAGAGACGGTATTCGCGTCGCCACTAGGGGTAGCGCGTCCCCTCGCCAGTCCCTTCGTGTTCCCCCGACGAACGTCGCGACCCACTCCGTCCGAGTGGAGTCGCCCCGTCTGAGTGCCGCAGGGTATCTCGGACGACCCAGTGCAAGGAGTCTTGACCGTGGACGAGAACAATCAGCCCCGCCCGGAGTCCGGTAGCCCCCAAATAGGCGATACCCGGCCGGCCCCCCGAATCGGGGATACCCGACCGGCGCCGGCGGGATCGAACAGTCCCGGCCCCAACGCCACGAGTAGTTCCGCGTCCGGGGGATCAAACGGTTCGCCGACGGGTGCCGCCTCGGGACGTCGGCGTCGCGGCGGGCGAGGACGGGGCTCCGGATCGGGCCTCGGCCCCCAGGTCGCCCCCAGCCCCGTGGAGGCCTCAGCCCCCGACGCCGCGGACGAGTCGCGCGCTCGGCGCAGCCGGAGACGGGGGACCGATCGCCGGGTCCGCGCCCAGGGTCGCTACCTCATGTGCGTGCACACGACCGACAACGCCACCCACATCGCGACCCTCGAGGGTCGCTCCATGGTCGAGTACACCGTCGCCAAGGCGGCCGACGAGACGAACCAGATCGACGGCAATATCTACGTCGGTCGAGTCCAGAACGTCCTTCCCGGTATGGAGTTGGCGTTCGTCGACATCGGAATCCCGAAAAACGCCGTGCTCTACAAGGGTGACGTCTCGATCGACGACGACGTGGAGGAGTCGCGGGGCTCCGACAAGCGCATCGAGCAGATGATTCGGGCCGGCCAGACCGTCGTCTGCCAGGTCACGAAGAACGCCATTGGAGCGAAGGGGGCTCGCCTCACCCAGGAGGTCTCCATCCCGGGCCGCTTCGCCGTGTTGGTGCCCAACTCCCAGACCATCGGAATCTCGAAGCGCCTGGCCGACGGCGAGCGTCGCCGCCTGCGCAAGATCATCGACGAGGTGAAGCCGGAACGCCACGGCATCATTATTCGCACCGCCGCCGAGGGGGTGTCGGGGGAGGACCTCGCCCGTGACGTCGCCTCGCTCACCGATAAGTGGGCGGCCATCGAGGCCGAGGTCAAGCGTTCACCCCAGCCCCGCCTGGTCTACCGGGACCTCGACCTCGCCGTGCGCGTCCTGCGCGAAGAGTTCAACGAGGAGTACCGGGCGGTCATTATCGACGACGCGGAACTCTTCGAGAAGGTGCGCGACTACGTGCTGGCGGTGAACCCCGAGTTGGCCGACCGGATCGAGTACTACGACCGCGCGAGTGAGGATCTGCCCCTCTTCGAGCGCTACTTCGTGCACGAGCAGTTGCACCGCGCCCTCGACCGTAAGGTGTTCTTGCCCTCGGGGGGATCGCTCATTATCGAGCGCACCGAGGCGTTGACGGTGATCGACGTGAACACCGGTAAGAACGTCGGATCGACGAACCTCGAAGAGACCGTCTTTCGCAACAACCTCGAGGCCGCCGAAGAGGTCGCCCGACAGCTGCGACTGCGCGATATCGGAGGCATCATCGTGATCGACTTCATCGACATGGAGACGAAGGCCCACCGCGAGGCGGTGGCCTCCTCCTTACGCCAGGCCCTCTCGCGCGATAAGACCCGCACCCAAGTCTTCGACATCTCCGAGCTCGGCCTCGTCGAGATGACCCGTAAGCGGGTGAACGAGGGGCTCCTCGAATCGGTGTCGAGCGTGTGCAGTGTCTGTGACGGACGAGGTTTTGTTCTCGACACTGGCCTAGAGTCCCCGGTCCGAGCCGGCGTGCGCTAAGATACTCTCCCTATGTACGCCGTGATTCGAGTTGGCAGTTCCCAAGAGCGCGTGACCGAGGGCCAAGTGGTCCGCGTCGACCTGCGCCCGGAGCCCACGGGCTCCGTTATTGAGTTTAAGCCCGTGCTGGTAGTGGACGGCGACGCGGTCAAGGCGGGGGAGGCCCTGAAGGGCGCCACCGTGACCGCGACTCTGGTCGGGGAGGAGAAGGGCCCGAAGATTCGGGGCCTCACCTACAAGGCGAAGGCGATTCAGCGCCGGCGCTGGGGCCACCGCCAGAAGTATTCGACGGTCGAGATCAACAAGATCTCGGCGAAGTAGTTAGGAAACGGAGGAAGACATGTCCAAGACTAAAGGTGGCGGTTCTACTCGCAACGGTCGCGACTCTAACGCCCAGCGTCTCGGAGTGAAGGCCTTCGACGGAACTGCCGTGAAGACCGGTTCGATTCTGGTTCGTCAGCGGGGGACTCAGTTCCACCCGGGTCGTCACGTCGGCATCGGCAAGGACGACACGCTGTTCGCGCTGAGTGACGGAACGGTGAAGTTCGGTTTTCGCGCCGGTCGCAAGCTCGTCGACGTTCTGGTCAACGACTAACGACCCCCATTCGTAACGAAACCCCCGGGCCGCGGCCCGGGGGTTTCGTTGTTTCGGGCGACCTTTCGGGTCGCCGTCCGTGGATCTATCCCTTGACGTGCTTCTTGAAGGTCGAACCAATGGAGACCTTCGGAGCGCGCGCGGCGGGGACGTTGATCGCCTCACCGGTCTGGGGGTTACGGGCGGTACGGGCCTTGCGCTCAACGCGCTCGAAGGACAAGAAGCCCGACAAGACAATCTTTTCGCCCTTGGAGACGTTACTGACGACCACGTTTTCGAACGCGCTGAGGAACTCGGACGCGGCAGCCTTCGTGGCACCAGTCTCGGCAACGATTGCATCAACCAACTCGGACTTGTTCACCGTAGGACTCCTTGTGTTTGAGGTGAAGGGAACGGGGGAAATCCCCGAAACCGGTAGCCATCTTTATCCCCTCCGGGGACCCATTCGGGTATTTCCGGCCATTTTTAGCCACTTTTCGGGTCTCGTATTTTTAAAACTCCTGATGAATGGCTTTATTAACTCTGTCGAATTTCGAAGGATTTCTTTCCCAACTCCTACACTGGTGCCATGACGAGCATCGATCGGGCGCATCTCCAGGGACTTATTGAGAGAGAAACCACTCTTTACCAGGAGAGAAACCCTCTCTCCCTCGAGCGTTACCGCACCTCGGACCACCTGTTCGCCCGAGTACCGATGACGTGGATGAGTAAGTGGGCCGGGGGATTCCCCCTCGTCCTTCGAGAGGCCCACGGCGCGACGCTGAAGGACGTGGACGCTCACGAGATCACCGACTTCGCCCTCGGCGACACCGGGGCGATGGCGGGACACTCTCCGGCGCCACTCGCGCGAGCCCTCGAGGAGCGAGCGGGTCGACTCGGGGGAGTCACGACCATGATGCCGACCGAGGACGCCGAGTGGGTGGGCGCCGAGATGACTCGCCGGTTCGGACTTCCCCAGTGGTCCTTCACCCTCTCGGCGACCGACGCCAATCGCTGGCTGCTGCGCCTCGTGCGCCTCGTGACCGGTCGCCCGAAGGTCCTGGTCTTCTCTTACAGCTACCACGGCAGCGTCGACGAGACCTTCGTCGTGGTGGGCGCCGGTGGCGAACCCCGGCCCCGTCCGGGACTGGTGGGTCCGGCCTTTGATCCCACGACGACGACCCGGGTGGTCGAGTTCAACGACCTGGAGGCGCTGGCCCGCGAGCTGAGCCACGGCGACGTCGCGGCGGTCTTGACCGAACCGGCCCTGACCAACATCGGCATGGTTCTTCCCGAGCCCGGGTTCCTCGAGGGGGTCCGAGATCTCTGCGACCAGACGGGCACCCTCTTGATCCTCGACGAGACCCACACCTTTTCGGCGGGGCCCGGTGGGGCGACGCGTCGGTTCGGGCTGCGCCCCGACGCGCTCACGATCGGTAAATCGTTGGGCGGAGGGGTGCCCTGCGGGGCCTACGGGCTCTCGGCGGAACTCGCTCAACGGGTGCTGAAGGCGGTGGGCGCGGGGGCGTACATCGTGGACGTCGGGGGGGTCGGCGGAACTCTGTCCGGGAACGCGCTCAGTCTCGCCGCTATGCGGGCGGTGCTGGGCGAGGTACTGACCGACGACGTCTTTGGTCCCATGGAGGCGCTGGCGACCCAGTTCGCCGAGGGGGTGCGACGCGCGGTAGCCGCTCGGGGACTCGCCTGGAGCGTGACTCAGTTGGGGGCGCGCTGTGAGTACCGCTTCTGCTCGCCCGCTCCGCGAAACGGCGGTGAGTCGGTGGCGAGCGCGGACGGCGAACTCGAGGACTATCTCCACCTTTTTGAGCTCAACCGTGGTGTCATGATCACCCCGTTTCACAACATGGCTCTCATGTGCCCCGCCACCACTTCTGATGACGTGCAGAAGCATCAGGCGGTCTTCGAAGAAGCGCTGGACCAACTCCTCGAGGTGTAGTTTGAGCCATCCGCCGCTGATTGCTCGGCGTCCATTCCGCCGTCGCGAACTCGCTGATGAATCCGTGGAGAGATTGTTGGCTGGCGGATGATGAGCGAGTGGTGGTACTGGAACGACCAGTGAAGTCGCCGTTGGTTCGAAGAAACTGGTGTGGGCGTGTCTATTCGTGAGATGACTGCTCTACGGAGTGGCCACTGAATCCAACGCCGGGAAGATTGATGGGTGTGCAGGGAAGTTATTCGGAAGCGACGGGGCAATCACGCAAGGTATGTCCCCTCAAGTGGAAAGCATTACGTCGAGCGAGATCGCAGTCGCCACGCCACTCAACGCTCGCCCTGCCTTAGTGCCGTTATGATTGACAGCCCTCTCACCGGGCTCTAGGTTGAGTCCGAACACGGGCTCGAGAGACTCTCAGGCCAAAGGGGTCGTTGTGCGATACGTTGCTCTCACACTCTCGAGAAGGGCGATGTCTCTTCTCGCGGGGGGGTCTTCATTCTTTCTAGCGCTCTCGTCGCGACTCCGGTGGGTGCGTCCGGGGACTTGAACACGCAGGACACTCTGAACGCCCTCAGTGCGGCCGGGGCCTTTGCGGGAGCCCTCTCGTCAGCCACTCACCTGGACGGACTAACGAGTTCCACGCTGTCGAGTGGTGAGACGGTGTCACTACCCCCGACGGGTGCGGGGGTCCTGAGCGTGAGTGACGGGTCGAACCAGGTCGATCTCGGTCTACCTGTCGGAACGTCCTCTAATGCCGGTGTAGAGATCGCTCCCTCGAGCACCCTCTACACCTCCTCTTCACACTTCTCCGTCGCCGCCACCATCACGACGAGGGGCGTGAGAGAGGCCGTGACCCTCGAGGACGCGTCTGCTCCCACGAGCTACTCCTTTCTCGTGACCCTGTCTCCGGGGGAGTTCCTTACCTCCAACCCCGACGGCAGCGTCTCGGTGATGCAGAGTTTCTCCGGTGGTTCGATCTCGGTGGGAGAGTTCCTCGCCCCCTGGGCGAAAGACGCCACCGGAGCTCTACTCCCCACCTCCTACAGCGTTCAGGGCTCCACTCTCGTCCAACACGTGGAGACGACCCCGAGCACGGTCTTTCCCGTGGTGGCGGACCCCTGGATTACGTGGGGGGTGGGGCCGCACATCAATCTGTGGGGGAATTTCATTAAGGCAGCGTTTCCCACGTACCAAGATTGGGTAAATGGCGGGGTGTTTTGGTTCCTCGCTTGTGGGGCAGTCTCCATCATGATGAATGAGTATGGCGTGCCAGGAAACTGGGCAGTGGTGGCCGGATTGATTTGTGGTGCTCTCGGACTCGCGGCAAATTTGACGCAAGCCGCATCGATTGCTCAGATCAATCGAGAGCTTGTGAATATAGATCAATCAGCTTGCTTCCAATATTCGGTGACAGCGGGAGTGATTCTCGAAAGACCATTGTTCTACAACCCGACGGGTTTGCCCAATAGTTGGACAAAGGTTCCAAACAGTAATTGTGCAAATGAGCAGGGATAGAAGGGTCTTATGAGACCAATGCCACCGTTCCCATTGAGTGAGCCACTCGTCGACGGAAGGAAGCCGCGGGGGAGACGGAGGAATAGTGGATCGAAATGGTCTATGTGGGGTTGGACGGGTGCGCTTGTCTTTCCCGTCGATGAAGTCATTATTCATCAGGGCCCGAAATTCTTCCTCAGTCCTCTCGAACTCATAATTGTGCAGGTCGGGGTCGCCTTGCTGATGGTAGTTGTGCCACTTTGGAAGCGGGGTCGGTCTAAGTGGAATACGCGAAGATAGAGCCTTTGGGCGAGTCGTTACTGGTGATGATGGCGACCTTATGGTGGTGGCGGAGGAGGGGTCCGCGGACAGTTGAGAAGGGGGACGCGTGACACATTCGTCTCTCTGGCAACGTTGATTACCTGTCTCTGAGAATCCTCTACCTGGGAATCATCGGCCAGGTGAAGAGACACTCTCGGTGCCAACTTTGAGTGGGAGTAAGGAATGAACCGCCCCGAAAATCCTGGAGACCGATCCCTTTGAGAGGATTGTTTCATGGCAAGGACACACAGATACTCCCCGGAGGTGCGTGAGCGAGCAGCGAGGATAGTGGTCGAGCACCTCGGCGACTTCTCCTCAGAGTGGGCGGCGATCATCTCGGTGTCCTCGAAGTTGGGCATGACGCCCGAGACGCTGCGGGTCTGGGTGCGAGGCGCCCAGGTCGGCGGCGGTCTGCGTCCCGGACTCACGGGTCCGCCCCCGGTTCCCCTGACACCATGACCTGCCCCACTCCTTTTGGATCTGAAGTAGGCGACGAATCGATGGATCACCGTTCTCGGCGATGACTGACCTTCGTAGACTTGTCGACATGTCTGGATTCGTCGACTCCGCCCAACTTCACGCCAAGGCGGGCAACGGCGGCGCCGGTTGCGTCTCGTTTCGCCGCGAGGCCCACGTCTCTAAGGGCGGCCCCGACGGGGGCGATGGGGGCCGGGGTGGGGACGTGTGGTTGGTCGCCGACCATAATCAGGCCTCCCTCCTCGGCTTCGTCGAGCACCCCTTTCGCCGCGCGGTGGACGGAGCCAACGGCACCTCTAAGCGTCAGCACGGATCTCGGGGTCGAGACCTCGAGGTCACCGTTCCGGTCGGTACGACCGTGCACACCCTCGAGGGGGAGCTGCTGGTCGACCTCGCCCAACCGGGAGACCGTTGGCGCGCCGCCGAGGGTGGCGAGGGGGGAATGGGTAACGCCCGCTTCCTCTCGAACAAGCGCCGCGCGCCGGCCTTCGCCGAACAGGGCGAGTTCGGCGAGGAGGGCTGGTTCAACCTCGAGCTCAAACTCCAGGCCGACGTCGCCCTGATTGGATTCCCCAACGTCGGCAAGTCGACGCTGATCTCCAAGGTCTCCGCCGCCAAACCGAAGATCGCCGACTACCCCTTTACGACCCTCGTGCCCCACCTCGGGGTGGTGCGCGTGGGACAGCGGGCCTCGAAGCCCGGGGAGGGCACCGAGTTCGTCATGGCCGACATCCCCGGACTTATCGAGGGCGCGGCCGAGGGACGGGGCCTCGGACACTCCTTCTTGCGCCACGTCGAACGGGCGCGCATCCTCTGCGTCTTGCTGGATCTCTCCGGGATGCGCCCCGCCGACCCCGAGGTTCAGTTGGCGACCCTCCTCAACGAACTGGGCCGCTACCAGCCCGATCTCCTAGAGCGTCCCCGGGTCGTCGTGGGATCGAAGGGGGACGTCGCCGACGCCGACTTCGACGGGACGGTGATCTCGGCGGCGACCGGTGAGGGCGTCGAGCGCCTGAGCGCCGAACTGGCGGGCCTGGTGCGAGAGGTGCGCGCGGCCGAAGCGGTGGAGGGGCTCGGGAGAATCGTGGTTCACCGACCCCTCTCCGAAGAGATCACCGCCGTGCGCACCGCTGAGGGCTGGTGGAAGATTCACGGGCGTCGCGCCGAGCGCGCGGTGCGTTTCCAGGACATGACCGACGACGGGGCTCTCGCCGAGGCGGTGTCTCGACTACGCGAGCTAGGCATCGACCGACTTCTCCAACGCGCCGGGGCGAAGGACGGAGACGTCGTCGAGATCGGACCGGTCTCCTTCGAGTGGTGGCGCGACGAAGTGGGCGCCGGACTCGACCGGGGCGACCACCACCGAACGACCCGACGCGAACGGCGGGCCCGCCGGGTTCGAGACGGCGCGTGGCCCGAGGACGAGCCCGAGTCGGACCCGGACGAGTGACGAGGCGCATCGTCGTCAAAGTCGGAACGACCTCGGTGACGAACGCGGGGGGCGGGGTCGATCAAGGTGTGCTCGACGCCCTCGCTCTCGACGTGGCCGAACGTCGACGTCTCGGTGACCGGGTCGTGCTCGTGACCTCGGGAGCGATCACCGCCGGTTGGGCCGAGGTGGGTGGGGGACGTCCGCGACCCCAGGAGCCCCGACTTTTGCAGGCGGTCTCGGCGGTGGGTCAGCCCCGCTTGATGGACGCCTGGCGCTCGGCGTTCGCTCTCTCTGACCTCGCCGTCGGACAGGTCTTACTCTCCCCCCTCGACTTTTCTGACCGCGCCCAGTACCTGCACGCTCGCTCCACCCTCGAAGCACTGGAGGAGCTGAACGTGGTGGCGGTGGTGAACGAGAACGACGCCGTCGCCGACGAGGAGATCCGCTTCGGTGACAACGACCGGTTGGCCGCCCTCGTCGCGAACGTGGTGAAGGCGGACTACCTCGTCGTGCTCACCGACACCGCGGGTCTCTTGACGGCCGATCCGCGCCGGGACCCCCAGGCGACGTTGATCGAGGAGGTGAGCGACGTCGACGAGGACATTCGCGTCCTCGCCGGATCGTCCAGTTCGGGGGTCGGCAGCGGGGGAATGGCCTCGAAGCTGGCCGCCGCCCGCATGGCCAGCTGGTCCGGCGTGACCACGGTCATCGCCCCGGCCCGCGAACCCTCGCCCCTGTCGAGGGCCCTCTCGGGAGAGCCCGGGGTCGGTACTCTCTTTCATCCCCGCCCTACGGGCCTCAGCGCCCGACGAGCGTGGATCGCCTTCGCCGTGGCCTCCCGGGGCCGTCTACGCATCAACCAGGGGGCTCTGCAGGCCATTGAGCACCACGGACGCAGTCTGCTGCGGGTGGGTGTCGAGGCGGTGGAGGGGGAGTTTCGAGTCGGAGACCCGGTCGAAGTACGGGGCCCCGACGACGCCCTGGTGGCGAAGGGGCTGGTGAGAGTCGACGCCGACCAGGTCTTCGCCGGCGACGACGTCGTGATCCACCGCGACGACCTCGTGTTGCTGCGGGCCCGCTGAGCGGTCTCGGTACGCTAGAGCGATGGGTACCAGCCTTCGTGACCAGGGTCTCGCCGTCAAGGCGGCGGCCCGCGAACTCGCCGGCGCGAGTAACGAACAACGCTCCGGGGTCCTTCGTCGAGTCGCGCGCGAGTTGGCCGAGCGTGAAGAGGAACTCCTCGCCATTAACAGTGCCGAGGTCGCTCGTTACACCGAAGGGGGAGCGGGACGAGACCGACTCACCTTGACTCCGTCGCGGATCGCCTCGATGATCGAGGCCCTCGTCAACCTGAGTGAGGAGCCCGACCCCCTCTTCGAGCTCGTCGACGAGCGCCGCCGACCGAACGGGTTGGTGGCCCGGCGGATCCGGGTTCCCCTGGGGGTGGTGGGGGTCGTCTACGAGAATCGTCCGAACGTCACCTCCGACGTGGCCGGTCTCTGCGTCAAGTCCGGTAACGCGGCCTTTCTGCGCGGTTCGAGCAGTGCGCTCGAGTCCAATCGATTTATCGCGGGCCTCTTTCGGGCGGCCCTGGTCGCCGAGGGGCTCTCGGAGTCGGGGGTCAGCCTCGTCGAGGACGTGAGTCACGAGACGGCCGCCGAGTTCATGGGGCTCACCGGCGTGATCGACTGTCTCATTCCCCGGGGTGGGCCGAGCCTCATCCGGGCCATGCGCGAGCACGCCCGAGTCCCCTACGTCCTCGACGGCGACGGGAACTGTCACGTCTACGTGGACGCCCCGAGCGACCTCGACCAGGCGCTCGCCATCGTGGTGAACGCGAAGACCTCTCGGCCCGGGGTCTGTAACGCCGCCGAGACCCTCCTCGTGCACCGAGACGTGGCGCCAGAGTTTCTCCCGCGACTGGTCGAGGAGATGCCCGAGGTGGAGTTGCGCGGCGACGAGGCGACGCGCGCGCTGGTCGCGGCGACCCCGGTGACCGAGGAGGACTACGCCCAGGAGTTTCTCGATCTCATCTTGGCGGTGCGCGTCGTCGACTCGCTCGAGGAGGCCATCGATCACGTGGCCCGTTACGGCACCGGACACTCCGAGGCGATCGTCACGACGGACGAGGCTCACGCCGAGACCTGGGTGCGCCGCGTGGACGCGGCGGCGGTCGTCGTGAACGCGTCGACCCGCTTCGTCGACGGGGGAGAGTTGGGACTCGGGGGTGAGGTCGGTATCTCGACCCAGAAACTCCACGCGCGCGGACCGATGGGCCTGCGCGAACTGACCTGCGTGAAGTGGGTCCTACTCGGTGAAGGACAGGTGCGATGAGCGCTCTCGACCCCCGCCAGGCCCTGGCCGAGCGCCTGGGCATTGAGGTACCGGCCCCCCGATTCGACTCGCCCGACGACGTGTCGATGCTCCTCAGCGGGGTCGACTACCTCCCCTCGCGCGAGATCAGTGCGGTGACCTTCCTCGCCGACCGGTTGGCCAAACCCGTCTTGGTGGAGGGTCCGGCCGGGACGGGAAAGACCGCGCTCGCCGCCGCCGTGGCCGACGCGACCGGGGCTCGGCTCATTCGACTGCAGTGCTACGAGGGGCTCGACGAGTCGAAGGCCCTCTACGAGTGGAACTACCGTAAGCAACTCCTGCGCATCCAGGCCGGGCGTCGCGAGGACGACCAGACCTCCTGGAGTGAACTCGAAGACGACATCTTCTCCGACGAGTTCCTACTCACCCGACCCCTGCTCGAGGCGATCACCGCCGAGGACCCGGTCGTGTTGCTCATCGACGAGGTGGACCGCGTCGAGATCGAGACCGAGGCCCTCCTGCTCGAGATTCTCTCGGAGTACCAGGTGTCGATTCCCGAGTTGGGCACCGTGCGGGCCCGGCAGATTCCCATGGTGTTTCTCACCTCCAACGCGACGCGCGAGCTCTCCGAAGCACTGAAGCGCCGGTGCGTCTTTCTCCACGTGGGCTACCCCGATCCGGAACGTGAGAGAGACATCGTCCTCTCCCGGGTGCCGGGTATCTCGGGTCAGCTCGCCTACCAGATCGCCCAGATGGTCTACTCACTGCGCCAACTCCCACTGCGCAAGGCCCCCTCGGTGTCGGAGACCCTCGACTGGGCGCGCACCCTCGTGATCCTCGGTTACGAGGAGCTCGGCCCCGAGGTCGCCGCCCAGACCCTCCACGTGCTCCTCAAGTACCAGAGCGACATTGCGGCGGCGCACGAGGCTCTCTCCGCGGAGGGTTGAGTGTTCGACCTCCTCAGCCGGTTCATCGCCGAGTTGCGTCGGGTGGGTCTGCCGGTCTCGGTGAGTGAGCACGTGGACGCCGCGCGGGCGATGGAGGTCATCAGCGTCTCCGACCGGGAGGTCTTTAAGAGCGTTCTTCGCGCCACTCTGGTGAAGGACTCGACCTACCGAGAAGCCTTCGACACCGCCTTCGAGGTCTACTTCACGGGACGACGAGACGGGGACCTCGACTTCGGTCCGGGGGCGGGCCCGGGTTCGACACCCTCGTCCGGCGCCCAGCCCGAGCGCAGCGACCGGGAGTTCACCGAGGACCTCCTCGACGCGCTCGTCGAACAAAACGAGGGGGCGCTTCGCGGCGCCGCTCGCGGGGCGGTCGAGCGCTACTCCGGGTTCGAGCGGGGTCGTCCGGTCGGTGGTGCCTACTACCGGTACCGGACGCTTCGCCACCTCGACCTCGACTCGGTGGCCGAACGTCTGAGCGCTCTCGGACTCGTGGGAGAGAACGAGAACGAGGTGCTCGAGAGACTGAACCGGGACGAGGCCCGCCGGCGCATCTCCCACTTTGAGGATCTGGTGGATCAGGAGATCCTGGAACGGCTCGTCGACGATCGCGGGGCCGAGGCGGTCGCGGAGACGACGCGCGAAACCCTGCCCGAGGACGTGGACGTGATGCACGCCACCCGCGACGAACTGGACGAACTGGAGCGCGCCCTGGCTCCGCTCAGTCGTAAACTCGCCTCTCGCCTGGCCCGCCGGCGCCGCCGGCGCCGCCGGGGGCCCCGCGCCCAGCGCCACACGGTGCGCGCCGCCCACGCGACGGGGGGCGTGCCCCGCGACATCAAGTTTAGCCCGCCCCGCC
>VFSW01002903.1_pt1 | contig 25783 bp, 19 predicted proteins | sample 5358111 | NCBI WGS metagenome assembly VFSW01 (sample SAMN11554181, study PRJNA540505) | mine drainage metagenome | isolation source: sediment from site ElyBrook_90M | place: USA: Ely Copper Mine, Vershire, VT | collected 2017 | reverse complement strand
GTCCTAGTCGGCGCAGGCCGACTTGGCGGCACCCGTGAGGTTGCCCAGAGGCGCGGTTTCAACCGCCGGCTCCCACCGCGCCATGTCCGCCTTCATTTGTAAAAGATCATCAGTCGCCGGCACTCCCGTCGCGTCGCAAAAAAGCCCGCGCCAGGTGCAGCTCATCGAACGAATAGTCCTCGCCTAGCCGTGCTTTGACCGGCATGAGCTGATCCGTGCCCAGTGCGCGCATCTCCCGCGCGATCGCGGCGAAGCGTGGCGCGGGCAAGAAGCGGCGGTGGTCGATCGCCTCGCCGGATTCTATGAGCCGAACCAGGTGATTGACGATCGTGGTGACGCTCAGATTGCGCCGCCTGGCGATCTCCGCTATGCCCAGCCCTTGCTGATAATAGCCGAGCGTCACTGCCTGCGTTGAAACTTTCTCTGGCCGGCGCGATCGCTCGCGAGTATCACGCGGCATGTCGAGAGCGCCTTGGCGCAATGAGATGCCGTGGCTCTCGCAATAGTCGCGGATGATTCGGGCGAACTGCTCGAAATAGACGCTGGTCTTGTACGTGCCAATGCCGGGGACATCCATAAACTGCCCGCGCGTTTGAGGGCGCTCCAAGGCCAGAGCGCGTAGTGTCGCGTCGGAAAAGACGGCATAGGGCGCGATGCCCTGCGCGTCGGCGATCCGCTTGCGCTCAGCGCGCAACACCTGAAAGAGGCCCTCCAAGGGCGGCGTCAGCGTGGCGGAGTCGCGGCGCGGTCTGCTCTGGCGCGACGTGGGGCTGGAGGGCGCCGGGGCGTTGATCCCAAAAGAAATCGGGCGTCGCTCTTTCAGCGCGCGCAACGCGGTGGGGGTCAGCGTCAGCGCGCCGCCGTCGTCGTCACGCTGGGCGATCAGCCCCTGGCGCAACAGATGGTGGCCCAGGCTCAGCCAGTCTTCTTCGCTGACGTCCTGGCCGATGCCAAAGGTCGAGAGCGTCTGATGATCCAGCGCCCGCACGCGCTCGGTCTCGACGCCGCGCAAGATGTCGATGACGTGCGTCAGGTCGCCTTGCTCTCTCACCCGCCCGACGCACGAGAGGAACTTTTGCGCCGCGACCGTCGCGTCAACGATCGATCGGGGCGCGCCGTCCCGAGGGACGCAGTTGTCGCACGCGCCACAGCTGGCCCCCGCCAGCGTCTCACCGAAATAGGCCAGCAAGATGCGCCGGCGACAGGCGCGGCTCTGGCAATAATCCAGCACTTGCTTGAGCTGCTGGCGAGCCACGCGCATCTCGCGCTCGTCGGTTTTCTGCTTGATGAAATAGTCGATTTTGGCTTTGTCGCCATAACTGTAGAAAATGACGCAGCGCGCGGGCAGGCCGTCGCGTCCGGCGCGTCCGGATTCCTGATAAAAGCTCTCCAGGTTGCGTGGGATATCGTAATGGACGACCAGACGCACATCGGGCTTGGCGATGCCCATGCCAAAGGCGATGGTGGCGACGAGCACGGGCACGTCGTCGCGGATGAAGCGCGTCTGGTGCTCGGCCCGCGCGGCGTTCTCCATCCCCGCGTGATAGGGCGCGGCGCGCACTCCGTCGGCGTCGAGCCGCGCGCTCAGCATCTCGACGGTCTTGCGGCTCTGGCAATACACGATCGCCGGCTCGCCCGGACGCTCGCGCAGCAGGTCGAGCAGATCGTCGTAGGCGGCCCGAGTTTTGGGCCGCACGTCATAAAAGAGGTTGGGCCGGTTGAATGACGCCAGGTGCACGAGCGGTTGGCGCAGCTTGAGCTGCGTGACGATATCCGCGCGCACGCGATCGGTCGCCGTCGCCGTCAGGGCCAGCATCGGCGTCGCGGCAAAGCGTAGGCGCAACGGACCCAGCTGGCGATATTCAGGGCGAAAGTCGTGCCCCCACTCGCTGACGCAGTGCGCCTCGTCAACGGCCAGCAGGCTGACACCGCGCGATTGCTGGACGCGATCGAGCAGGGCCAAAAAGCTCTCGGTGAGCAGGCGCTCAGGCGCGACATAGAGCAGCTTGACGCGCCCATCGATCGCCGCGCGCTCGCGCCGCTCGCGCTCATCGCCGCTGAGCGTGCTGTTGACGAAAGTCGCGGCGATGCCGTTGGCCCGCAGCCGCTCGACCTGGTCTTGCATCAAGGCGATGAGCGGCGAGACGACGACGGTGAGGCCCGGCAGCAACAGCGCGGACATCTGATAGATGAGCGATTTGCCCGCGCCGGTCGGCATGATGACCAGCGTATCCTGCCCCGCGACGGTGCGCTCGATGATCGCGCGCTGCCCCGGATGAAAGGCGTCGAAGCCGAAATGCTGCTTGAGCAGCTGCTCCATCGTTTCCATACGCGCATGGTACCACGTCGCCGGCTGAATGCAAGCAGCCCGTTGTACAGTGCTGGAGAACGGGTGAATCCTATGGGTGGCCAAACATGGTTGAGTGAGCGGCCATCTACAGGATCTTACACATTTTTGGTGAAAAATACTTCCATCAATAAAGAGACGGCACCGATGAGTTGAGCAAGATGGAAGAAGTTTTGTTCCAATCCTTATGCTATAATGATATTCATGGTAGTTGTTCGTGCTTGCCGAATGCCAGGCACATCAGCAGAAGAAAGCGAAGGATACCCGAATGACCGAACAGGCTCTCCCACTTATTACCTTCTACAAGGGCTGGGCTGGCTACCAGCAAAATCTGATCAAGATCATCGCGCCGCTTTCCCCTGAACAACTTGCATTACCCGCCTCATCACATCACTGGACGATAGGGATGGTCGCGCAACATATCGTTGCCAACCGTGTCTGGTGGTTCCAAGTGTGGATGGGTGAAGGGAGTCCCGATCTCGCTCCCATCGCGCACTGGGACCCAGCGGACGAAGCGGAGCAGCCCGCGCTTGATTCCGCCGAACTGGTCGCCGGACTTGAGTCCACCTGGCACATGATTGCCGATGCGCTTGCCCGCTGGACTCCCGCTGACCTTGGGCAGATTTTCCCGCGTCCAGCAGCTTTGACCGAAGAAGAGCGACGAATCTTCCCCGAACTGACGCGGCAGTGGATTATCTGGCATGTTCTCGAACATGAGATCCACCACGGAGGCGAGCTTTCATTAGCCCTCGGCACATACGGCCTGGCCAGTATCTATGAATAACGGGACCTTCTCTCTTGAGAGAAACAATCGATTGCTTCCATGATTTGATCAGGGTTTCAGGGCAGTCGACCGGCAGAATGTGATAGGAGATCCTCTTGATGCTCAATCAAGAGGATCAACGCACACAAGCAGGCATCGCCAAAAATGTGTAAGAACCTCACCTATCTTGAATTTGCACTCGTCGTATGCGGTAGCGAGCTGAGTCGCTGGCGGCGATTTGCGATCGGGGGGCGAGATGTGCTATACTCAGCGGGATCACACGAGAAGAAGGTGGAGGCAACATCGCCATGTCACTGGCTGGGGAACCCAAGACAGCCATCATCGCAGCGAACCGGCGCCACGAAAAAGATACCGGCTCGCCCGAGGTTCAGGTCGCCATTTTGACGCAACGCATTCGCGATCTGACCGGGCACTTGCAAGTGCACCCCCACGACGTGCATTCCCGCCGGGGCCTGCTCAAGATGGTTGGCCGCCGGCGTCGCCTGTTGAGCTATCTGAATCGGATCGATGTCGAGCGCTATCGCTCGCTGATCGCCGAGCTGGGCTTGCGTCGCTGACGCGAGCCGTCGCGCGCGGCGACTGTTGTCGCTGCGGCTGCTTGCTCTTTTTGCGGTGTGAGCGTGAAATGAGATACGATCTCTGTCGGCGACGCACATGTTGATTGAGCCACTCCGAGCGCCAAACCACCGGCGGCCATGATGACGCCTGGCCCCACCACCACACCCCGCGCCACGTCGCAACGGCGGCGCGACACCACAGCGACAGGGCGCCCCACAAGAGGGGCGTGGCCTGCCCCCCGACACGTGAAGCGCGAAAGAAGCGGCACGCTGTGATTTTCACTTATGACCGGCGCGGGCGTCAGCGCCGACCCCTCCCCGACGGCGCACCAGGAAGCCGGGCGCCGCAGATTGAAATGAGGTAAGCTTCGTGCCTGAAGGACGTACCATTCACCGCGTCGAGACCGTCGTCAATGGCCGTGTGTTGAGCATTGAGACGGGCCGCGTCGCCGAGCAAGCCAACGGCGCCGTGCTGTTGCGCTATGGCGACACCATGATTTTGGCCACCGCGACGGGCAGCACCACGCCGCGCGAGGGCATCGACTTCTTTCCACTGACCGTTGACTTCGAAGAGCGCATGTACGCCGCGGGCAAAATCCCCGGCGGCTTCATCAAGCGTGAGGGGCGCCCCAGCGAGCACTCGATTCTGGCGTCGCGCCTGACCGATCGACCGTTGCGCCCGCTCTTTCCCAAGGGCTATCGCAACGACGTGCAGATCGTCATCACGGTGCTTTCCGCCGACCAGGAAAACGATTTCGACGTATTGGGCATCACCGGCGCGTCGGCGGCACTGTGCATCTCTGACCTTCCCTTTGCCGGGCCGGTAGCCGCCGTGCGCATGGGCTATATCGACGATCAGCTGGTCGTGAACCCCACCGAGACGCAGCTGCTCGACAGCAAGCTGGATCTGGTCATCGCGGGCACCGCCGACGCCATCATGATGGTCGAGGCTGGCGCGAATGAAGTCTCTGAGGAAGTCGTGGTCGAGGCGCTGCGAGCTGGGCACGAGGCCATTCAAGAACTGGTGCGTCTGCAAGAAAAGCTGACGCAAAAAGCTGGCCGCCCCAAGGCTTCCTTCACCCCGCCCGAATCCGACAAAGAGCTGGCTGAGGCAGTCGCCGCTTTCGTGCGGCCTCGCTTCGAGAAATCCGTCAATCAGGCGAACAAAGCCAAGCGCGAGGAAGAGATCGAGCTGGTGCGCGCCGACCTGTCGGAGGCGCTCGGCGCGAAATATCCCGCTCGCGACAAAGACATCGCCGGCCTCTTTGAAAAAGAGCTGAAGACGTTCGTCCGCAATCAGATCCTCGACAAGGGCGTGCGACCCGATGGGCGCAAGACGACCGACATCCGCACCATCACCTGCGAGGTTGGCCTATTGCCACGCACGCACGGCTCTGGTCTCTTTACGCGCGGCCAGACGCAGGTGCTGTCGATCGTGACGCTCGGCTCGCCGGGCGACGAGCAGATTCTCGACGGGCTGGGCATGGAAGAAAATAAGCGCTTCATGCACCACTATAACTTCCCCTCTTTCAGCACTGGCGAGACGCGCCCCAATCGCGGGCCGGGCCGGCGCGAGATCGGGCACGGCGCTCTGGCCGAGCGCGCCATCGCCGCCGTCGTTCCGCCGCAAGACGAGTTCCCCTACACGATCCGCATCGTCTCTGAGGTGCTTTCCAGCAACGGCTCGACCTCGATGGGGTCGGTCTGCGGCTCGACCCTGGCGCTGATGGATGCTGGCGTGCCGATTCGCGCCCCCGTATCGGGCGTGGCGATGGGCCTCATCACCGGCGACGGCGTGAGCGCCGACCGCTACGCGATCCTCTCTGACATCCAAGGGATGGAAGACGCGCTGGGCGACATGGATTTCAAGGTCGCGGGCACGGCGGACGGCATCACGGCGCTGCAAATGGACATCAAGGTCAAGGGCATCACGCTCGAGATCGTGGCCAAGGCGCTGCAACAGGCACACGAGGGCCGCATGTTCATCATGGAAAAGATCCTCGACGCCATCCAAGAGCCGCGCCTGGATCTCTCGCAGTATGCCCCACGCATCCAGGCTATCAAGATCAATCCCGACAAGATCGGCGCGGTCATCGGGCCGGGCGGCAAGACGATCCGCAGAATCCAGGAAGAGTCGGGCGCGAAGCTCGACATCGACGACGACGGCACGGTCAACATCTCGTCGGTCAGCGGCGAGGGCATGCAGCGGGCGCTCGACGCCGTGCGCGCGCTCACCGAGGAAGTCGAGCTGGGCAAGATTTACAACGGCGTGGTCAAGCGCATCGTGGATTTCGGCGCGTTCGTCGAGTTCCTGCCGGGCAAAGAAGGCCTGGTGCGCACGACACAGCTGGCCGACTATCACATCAACCGGCCAGAGGATGTCGTGTCGCTGGGCGATGAGATCACGGTGATGGTGATCGAGGTCGATCCACAGGGGCGGGTGAATCTCTCGCGGCGCGCGGCGCTCAGCGGCGAGATGCCCTCCGCCGCTGAGATCGAGCAAGATCGCGGCCCGCGCGGCCCGCGTGGCGGCGGCGGTGGACGCGGCTTTGGGGGCCCACCGCGTGATCGCGACATGGGCGGTCCCCCGCCCCCGCGTCAGGGTGGCTTTGGCCCGCCGCGTCAGAGCGGCTTTGGTCCCCCGCGCCAGGGCGGCTATGGCGGTGGCAGCCAGGGCGGCGGCAATCGCGGTCCGGCACAACAGAGCGGCTTTGGGCCGCCGCCACCGGCACGACGCCCGATGGGGCCCGGACCCAGCGGCCCACGCAACGGCAATCGCGGCGGCGGCTTTGGCCGTAGCGGCGGCGGTGGCGATCGCTGGTAGAGCGGCTGGCTCCTTCCAAATCCCCTCCACATCTCACGATGCGGAGGGGTATTTTTTGAGACGCGCCTCTTCTTTCCCACGCGCGGGTGTCGAAAAAGAAGAGATCCATGCGATACAATAGACAGTAGTGAACGATTGTTTCACAGGGAGATCCCGCAACATGACCACCGGCACGCCCACGAGCAACACGCCCAACGAAGACGAGCTGGCGGCGCGGGCCGCCGACCTGCGCCTGCGGATCGAGCGCGCGAATTATGAGTATTACGTGCTCGACAACCCGACCTTGAGCGACCGTGAATATGACACCCTCATGCGCGAGCTGCTCGCTCTCGAGGAAGACCACCCTGAGCTGGCGTCGCCCGAATCGCCGACGCAGCGGGTGGGAGCGTCGCCATCGACGACGTTCGCCGAGCGGCGCCATCCGCGCCCCATGCTCAGTCTGGCCAACGCGCGCAACGTTGAGGAGCTGGCCGCGTGGGAAAAGCGCGCCCGCAACATCTTGCCCACCGCGCGCTTCACCTATGTGTGCGAATTGAAGATCGACGGGCTGGCGATGGCGCTGACCTATGAGCGCGGCGCGCTGGCCGTCGCTGCCACGCGAGGCGACGGCATGACCGGCGAAGATGTCACTCCCAATGTCAACACCGTCCCCGATGTACCACACCGCCTCAAGATTCCCCACCCGCCGGAGCGCGTCGAGGTGCGCGGGGAGATCTATATGCCCATCGCCAGCTTCGAGGCGCTCAACCGCGAGCTGGTTGATCCCTCACACACAGACTCCCGCTCCATCTCGGATGGAGAAGGGGAAAATGCACCATCCCCTGAGAAAGCTGGAGAGGCCGGGCACACAGCGGAGCGGGCGGCGCGTCTTTTCGCCAGTCCGCGCAACGCCGCCGCCGGATCGCTGCGCCAGAAAGATCCGCGCGTCACCCGCAGCCGCAGCCTGCGCTTTTTCGCGTATCATATTGGCTACGTCGAGGGCGCGCCCGAAACGCAATCGCAGCATGAAGCGCTCGAATGGCTGCGCGCGGCGGGCTTTGAGGTGAACCCCCACGTGCGCGTGTGCCAGTCGCTCGACGAGGTCGCGGCTTACTGCGCAGAATGGCGCGAGCGACGCTTCGAGCTGGCCTATGAGATCGACGGCTGCGTCGTCAAGATCGACGATCGCCACCAGCAAGAAGAACTGGGCGTGGTGGCGCGCGACCCGCGCTGGGCCATCGCCTTCAAGTTCCCGCCCATTCAGGCGACGACCGTGCTGCGCGCTATTGGCGTCAATGTCGGGCGCACCGGCTCGCTCAATCCGTATGCCTTGCTCGACCCGGTGACCATTGGCGGCGTCACGGTCAAGCAAGCCACTTTGCACAACGAAGAAGACATCCAGCGCAAAGATTTGCGCGTGGGCGACACGGTGCTGGTGCAGCGAGCGGGTGACGTCATTCCCCAGGTGGTCAAGCCCATCTTGGAAAAGCGCCCGCTCGGCCCTGACGGGCAGCCGCTCGCGCCGCCTTACGCGCTGCCGGCGACCTGCCCCTCGTGCGGCGCGCCTGTAGTGAAAGATCCTGATGAGGCGATGGCCTATTGCACGAATCCGCCGGATCGCTGCCCCGGCCAGATGCTCGAATGGCTGCGTCATTTCGTCAGTCGCGGCGCGATGGATATCACCGGCGTCGGTGATGAGGTGTGCGCCGCCCTGGTCGATGCCGGCTTTGTGCGCGACCCCGCTGATTTCTATGCGCTCACGGAGGAGGAGCTAGCGACACTCGAAGGCTTCAAGGCCAAGCGCATCGCCAACGTGCTGGCGAGCCTCGCGGCCAGCAAAGAGCGTCCGCTGGGTCGGCTCTTGTTTGGGCTGGGTGTTCGCCATGTCGGCGAAAAAGTGGCCGAGACTGTCGCCAACTCCTTTGGCACGATGGAATCGTTGTTGGACGCCACGGAAGAGCAGATAGCCGGCGTCCCCGGCGTGGGGCCGATCATCGGCGCGAGCCTGCACACCTGGCTGGCCGACGGCGCGCACCGCGATCTCATTCGCCGGCTGACCGAGGCCGGCGTGCGCATGACCGCCGACGCCCCGGCGCCAGCCCTCGATGGACCGCTCACCGGCCAGAGCTTTGTGCTGACAGGCCGGCTCGATCAAATGACGCGCACCCAGGCCGAGGATTCGCTGCGCCGGCTAGGCGGCACGATCGCCAGCGGCGTCTCGAAAACGCTCACGCATCTCGTCGTCGGTACGGACCCCGGCTCAAAGCTGGCCAAAGCGCAAAAGCTCAACATCGCCATTCACGACGAAGCATGGCTGGTCGAACTCTTGAACAGCCATGCTGGCGGCAAGATTTGAGTGCGATCGTGCGCGCCTCAGCCGCTGGCTCCCCCGCCGGAGCCTTACCGTGGGCGCAGCTCGGCTCGCCCGCCCAGATAGAGTTGCAGCGCGGGTGGAACGCGAATCGATCCGTCCGCTTGTTGGTGATTTTCAAGGAAGGGGATCATGATGCGCGGGCTGGCGAGCGCCGTGTTGTTCAGTGTGTGCACGAAGCGCGCCTTGCCCTCGCTGTCGCGATAGCGGATGTTGACGCGGCGGGCCTGATAATCGTGGAAGTACGAGTCCGAGTGCGTCTCGCGATACGTGTTTTCGCTGGGCACCCAGCATTCGATGTCGTACTTTTTGACCTGGCCGTCACCGAGATCACCGGTGCAGACGACCACGACGCGATAGGGCAGATCGAGGGCGCTCACGATGGCTTCAGCGTTGGCGAGCAGCGCTTCGTGCCAGCGCACCGATTCTTCGTGATCGTTGCGACAGATGACGTATTGCTCGACCTTGGTGAATTGGTGCACGCGCATGAGGCCGCGCGTATCCTTGCCATAGGTGCCGGCCTCTTTGCGAAAGCACGGTGACAGCCCGGCAAAGAGCAGGGGCAGCTGCGCCTCGTCGAGCATCTCGTTGGCGAACATACCGGTGATCGACACCTCGGCGGTGCCCACCAGGAACAGCTCAGGATCGTCGGCATCCTCGCCGTGCTGGAGCGCGTAGACCTGATCGCGCCCGCGCGGAAACTGCGCGTTGCCGATGAAGCAGAATTCGCGGGCCAGGGCGGGCACGCTCAGCGGCTGAAAGCCACGGCTGCTCACGATATCGAGCGCGAGCTGGATGAGCGCCAACTCGAGCCGCACGGCGTCGCCCTTGAGCACATAGCTGCGCGAGCCGGCGACCCGCACGCCGCGCTCGATGTCGAGCATATCCAGCCCTTGCATCAGGGCGACGTGATCGCGCGGCGCGAAGTCGAAACGCGGCGGGACGCCGACGCGCTTGATCTCGACGTTTTCGCTCTCGTCACGCCCGTCGGGCACGCTGGCGTCGGGCAGGTTGGGCACGCGCAAGAGCAGGTCGCGCAGCTCGGCCTCGAGGTCGCGCAGTTGCGGCTCGAGTGTCTTGAGGTTCGCGGCGAGCGCGCGGCCTTCGGCGATGGCGGCGTCGCGTGCCTCACGATTCGCCCCCGCCGACTGAATCTCTTTCGAGAGCTGATTCTGGCGGGCGCGATCGGTCTCGACTCGATGGCGCAGGTCGAGCACGCGGCTGTCGAGCGCGAGCACGGCGTCGATGTCGATATCGACCCGCTTGCGCCGTGCCGCTTCTTTGACAAGGTTCGGATTCGCGCGAATGTATGCGAGATCGAGCATAGCGGGAAGGACTCCTTTCGGTTTGGAGGCAACAAAAAACGCCGCCGTCCTCTTGTCAGGACGAGCAGCGCAACGAGGCTGTCGTGGTGCCACCTGAATTGCCGCGCGACGACGCTCGCCCGCGCACGGCCACTCTCACGCCCGCTAACGGGGGCACCGGCGCCGCTTTGCGCCCTCGCGGGCGGGTCGCGGGCAAGACGGGTGAGTGGAGCGGGCATCGTGACCAACCGATCGCCGCCGTGTCGCACCATCCCACGGCTCTCTGCCTGGCGCATGGTCGCCCGTTCTCGCCTCGAATGACTCATTCAGCATAGCACGGCAAGGCGCACCGTGTCAAACAGGGCGCATTGAGAACGAGTTCAGAGTTGGGGTAAAGGACCTTGAAGCAGGCGACGGACTTCCTCCAAGGGATTGCGGCCCTGGGCCATCCACGTCTGCAGCAGACTGGTCAGCGTCATTCGCGTCGCGCTGCCCTGCGGCGACCGGCTGCCTCCGCTGGTCACCACCACCGGCCGGATGCCACGATCCGCCTGGTGGGATCTCGCTGGCACGGCTGGTGTGCCATCCTGCTTGATCGAGGAGCAATGCGACTTGCTTGCCTTGGCCTGCTCCCACCTGGTGAGCAAAGTCGGCTAAGGTCAAGGTGAACACATCCGTCCGGACGGTGGGCCACAGTGGCCACTCCGTTTGCCCGGTCAGCGGCTGGACCAACGCCGTGACATACATCCACTGCTAGCGATGCTGACCAATGGCAATCGGCCGCTGGCTAGCGCCCGTGACCACCTGGCAAGGGAACGCAGGCGGAGTGCCGGACGCGATCAATGACGGGTGGCGAAAGACTCTCTTGAGGAATTTATAGGAGAGCTTTCCTCGACAACTTGCCAATCGGACGGGGCATATCCCATAGCGGCCATGGCGCGGCGGCAAAAGATCTTCGCTTCATGCGCGGACTTCCAGGTATTGATACACCAGCCATTTGAGAGTTGACGTGTCTTGCGCGAGGGGCCAGTAGCTGAAAAGTCGAGCGGCGCCGCCTGCCGCACTTGTTCGATCTTGCCAATCGCGATCGCGCGCTCGGCGATATGTATCATGACATTACCCCATGTTTTGACATCGAATGATTCACCTTGAAGGATCATCTGTCGAGGAGAAACACGCACATGCTGCTCAGGCGCGGCTGATGGCTCATGAAATTGGGGCCAGATCTCACATATATGTTGTGTCAAAAAGTCGGCTCGCGCACATATCGACGATTCATCCCAGCGATCGGCGTGCTCGCTGAAATAGCGCGAATTGATTGCCAAGCCACTGCCAGCCAGCTTTTTTCGTTTTTCCGCGAAAGACCCATTTGACATGGACGAGTTCCACGACTGTGTAACGATCGTCAGATTGCCCAACGTATCGAGGTAATCGTGGTGGATGGCTTCACTGTTGTACCCCAGTTCATGTTTCCACTCGTCTGTGAGCGTTTGCGGCATGATGTGCTCGATGGTTGGCGCGGTGCTGAGGGTGACGTTGACGTCCTCTTGTGTCAAGCGCCGGTTGATGGCATCAAGAATCATGCAGATGCGCTCTTTGTTTTGCGAGCCACTGCGATTGATTTGGTCACTACGAATTGACCCTTCTACTTTGCGATCGGAAGGATAGCGCTTGGCAGCGAGCACGCGCGCCAATGCCATGCTTAATGGTTCGTCATCACCTTGCTCGCGATCGATCTCGCCCATCAATGCCGGATACATGCGATTAGTATAATTCGTCTGCTCACCGCACAGATACCGGCGCAGTGAATAGTTTTCCAGAAGCGCCAGCGCGTGGGCGTATTCACCATCGCTAAGCGTTCTCTGATCATTCATTTCCGCCAGAGCCAACATGAATGGGTATGCTGTGCTTGTTTCCAGCACTTTGAGACGCTCAAGCCGCTCGCGAATCTCTGACCGCGCCTCTTTTTCTGGCTGCAAGAACGTGTCGTAATAAACAGCGAAGCGTCGCAGCCGCGCAATTTCATCGATGAAAGCATCAGCTTCCTGAAAATCGCGCTCCATGCGGTCGCGAAAGCGAGCATAAATATGATCCTCATTGCAAAGCACACTCGTTTGCAAGGCTAGGTAGTGGCGCAAAAATGCGCTCATCTCTCCCAAACGTCGAGCGACGGTGCGTTTTTCTTGCAATCGCTGCTCGATTTCCACCCAAATCTTTGAGAAGAGTTCTTCTTGACGTTGTTGAGGTACTTTCATCGCGATATAGTTACGCACTAGATCGGCCTGTGTCAGCGGCTTGCCTTTGGCATTCAGACTCTCGAATATGCGATACGGGTTCTCGGAACGGCTGAGGTTGATGAAGACGACTTGAAAGCAATTGAGCAGCACAAAGCAGAATCGTTGCGGATCGAGTGCGCCATTCAAAACAGAGCGGATCTCTCTGACTATATAATGATACGCAGATGGAATGCTCGATTCGGCTTTTTCAACGCTCTCACCGTTGACTATCGCCTGATATGCGGCGCGATCGCCATATTTGGTCGTAGGAAAGATCTTGAAATGGGCATCGCCCGTGTTGCCCTGGTTGATCAACATCGTGTCAATCAGCCGCGCAAGGTCGGGGAGCTTGGGGCGAACCATGTCCCGCAACGCGCACAGCAACAATGAAATCGTGATCAGGCGCTGTTGACCATCGACGAGCACATTGACCGGGATCACGCCCTGAGTGCGACCCCCGTCGATCACAACAAGGGATCCGAGAAAATGCTCAGGTGGCTTATCTTCACGGTATTCGTCATACACTGCGAGAGCATCATTGAGCAATGTATCCCATTCTGGCCGCCCCCAGGTATATTCACGTTGAAAGTGGGGCAATACATAAAAAATGCTGCCTCCATTGCTAAACACTTTGGCGATATCCAGGTTGTCAGCTTTCATCAGCCATCTCTCCCCTTTAGTTTTTCGGCGGCGCTATCCGAGCGTGCGACATGCTGCCTGATGCACCCATTCCGTGTAAGGTTCCGCAATCAGGCAGGCCTATTACCACGTCACGATACCACATTGCCAGTCAAACGCAGGGCGATCTGAGGCAAAGATCCCACCCAAACACTTGTGCTATACTCAAAGGGCAACACGAGAGAGGATCTGTCGCTAGATGGATGAAGTGGCAGCGGCCCGCGCGGTGGTGGCCGCCGACCTGCGCGACGGCGGCACGCTGAGCCAGCGCCTGCCCGGCTATGAAGAGCGCGCCGGCCAGATCGCGATGGCCGAAGCCGTCGCGGCTGCGCTGACCAACGGCGAGCATGCGATCATCGAGGCGGGCACCGGAATCGGGAAAACGATCGCTTACTTGCTTCCCATCGTGCGCTCCGGCAAAATCGCCATCGTCGCCACCGCCAATAAAGCCCTGCAAGAGCAGATCTTCTATAAGGATTTGCCTTTCATCCACGAAAACATCCAGCCGGTCGAATACGCCCTGGTCAAGGGCATGACCAATTATCTGTGCCGCCAGCACTTCGAGGAAGAGCGTGGATTCCAGCAGCTCATCCAACAGCCTGCTTTTGACAATCTGGACGCCTTGCTGGACGACGACGACTTCGACGGGGATCTGGATGTCGTGCCCTTTGGCGTGCCGGGCGAGCTGCGCGGGCGCATCACCAACGATGGCGATGAGTGCCCCTGGCGTGCCTGCGAGCATTTCAACCACTGTTACGTGCGCCGGATGCGCGAGCGCGCCCAGACGGCGCAGATCGTCGTGGTGAATCACACGCTGATGCTGCTCGACGTGATGATGGATGGCTGGCTCTTGCCGCAGCGTGACGTCGTCGTGATCGACGAGGCGCACCACCTGGCCGATGAGGCGACGCGCGCCTTCACTGTCACGGTGTCGCCCCGGCGCGTCGAATCGCTGTTGGTCCTGCGGCGCCTGCGCGAGCACTGCGATCCGGCCAAGATCGAGGCCGCGCGTGGCGCCAGCGCCCTGGCGTGGGGGCGGTTGGACGAGGCGATCTCGCTTGGGGCGCGATCGCGCTGTCCTTTCTCCGGCCCCTTCGAGGAAGGGTTGCGCCTGGCCAGCGCGATCAAAGAAGTCGGCACGAATCTGCGCCAGCAAAAGCCTGAGAATATGGACGATCGCGACGAGCAGCTCTATGACAAGCTGACCCGCCGCGTGAGCGCGCTGGTGGCGGATCTGGCGCTGGTCTTTGGCGAGAGCAACATGGAGGAGCGCGTGTATTACGTCGAGCGACAGCAAGCGCGACGGGGGCGTGAAGGCATGCTCTCGGTCTCGGCGGCGCCCCTCTCGGTGGCCGGATTGCTCAAAAAGAACCTCTTTGACAAGGTGAGCGTCGTCTGCACGTCGGCGACGCTGGCGATCAACAACCGCTTCGATTTCTATCGCCGTCAGGTAGGGTTGGACGACGCACGCGAGGCCATCTTGCCGTCGCCCTTTGACTATCAGCGCAACGCCCGCCTTTTCGTGCCGTCGCCACGCGAGATGCCTGAGCCGAATTTCAGCGCCGACAATCAGGTGTATCACGATAAGCTGGCCGAGCACATGGCCGCACTGGTCAGGGCGTCACGCGGGCGGGCGTTTTTGCTTTTCACCAGCCAGCGCACGCTGGGTGAGACGCACCGGCGGCTCGAGGCGCTGCTCGACGGCGAGGACTTCAACCTGCTGGCGCAGGGACCAGACGTGGGACGCAAAGAGCTGCTCAGCCGCTTTCGTGTGGCGGAGCGCGCGGTGCTACTGGGCCTGCGCAGCTTTTGGGAGGGCGTGGACGTCGCGGGCGACGCGCTGTCGCTGGTGGCGATCGACAAGCTGCCCTTTACGCCGCCTGACGACCCGGTGCACGAGGCGCGCGTCAATAAGCTGCGCGCTGAGGGCGCGAATTGGTTTGGCGAATACGTGCTGCCCCAGGCGATCATGCTGCTCAAGCAGGGCGTGGGGCGGCTCATTCGCTCGCGCGAAGATCGCGGCGTCATCGCCATCCTCGATTCGCGGCTGATCAGCAAGCACTATGGCCGCACGGTGATCTTTTCGCTGCCCGACGCCAGGCGCACGCAGCATCTCGACGCTATCACGGCGTTTTTCGCGGAGGGATGAGCGACTTGGGTCAATGCTCTCGCTTCTCACTGCGACGCTCAATCATTCTTGCTTGATCTATGTGGCTTTGAGTGACAACGGATTGGTTCCATGCTTGACATTCCCCTCAATTCTTTCTTACCTTGAGTGAAAATCGTCAATCCAGTCCTGAGATAAGGCTGCTAGATTGGCATGAAAATTGCTGGGAGTTTTCGGAGCGAACCGGGTGGGCAGGCACTAACTTTGCCGCTCGTCTCATCCGAAATTAGGACAGAGCTTTGTTGAAGAAGGGTATGTTCCATGACCGAGAGCGATGCGCCCACCGCGGCCAAGACCACGCGCAACAACATCCATAGCGCCAAATCGCACGGATCGTTTGATGCCGATATCATCATTGCCAATGCCCCTGACCCAGTCTTCGTCTCGGACCTGGAGGGCAAAATCCTTTCCGCGAATGACGCCGTCTACGCCCTCCTGGGCTTTCGGACCGACGAGCTTATCGAACAAACGCTCCCACGCTTTATCTGCCCGGAAGAGATCTGCGAGTTCCTCGCGGCTCTGCGCGAAGTTATCGAGCGTGGCGTTACTCGTAATGCCCGGCTGAATCCTCGCAGCGCCTCGGGAGAGATCGTTCCCACCAGCTTGAACGCCTCAGCCTTGCGTGATACGGATGGCGAGGTGATCGGGGCGATCGGCATTTTACGCGACATGCGCGCCTATGAAGAGGTGGTGCGTGATCTGCGAAAGTCCAAAGCGGAGCTGCAAGAAAAGATCTTGGACCTCGAGAAGTTCGAGGAAGTCGTCGTCGGGCGCGAATTGAAGATGATCGCTTTGGAGCGCGAGATCGAGGACTTGCGACGCGAACTTGCCAAGGTGCGAGGGGAAAGAGACGTGCGATGAGCAATCCGCACTCCTCCACCGCGCTTGAGAGCGTAGAGATGGAACAGCTTCGCGCGCGTGTGCGGCAGCTAGAGGCCGATAATGGAGCACTCCTGCATCGCGTGCGCCAGGATGAGGCGCGCCGTCGCGCGATGATCCATATCATGGGCGATCTTCATCAGGTGAACCGCAGACTGGCTGACCAGCGCAAAGCGATGATTCACATCTTAGGTGACCTGCATGAGACCACCACAGTGATGCGGCAACGCGAGCAAAGGCTATTCGAAACGCAAGAACAGCTCATCCAGGCGGCAAAGCTGGCTACTCTAGGCGAGCTGGCGACAGAGGTCGCTCACGAATTGAATAACCCCTTGAATAACATCGCTCTCTTTATTGGGAACACAATCGACCTGATCGAGCTTGGAAAGGACGACAAAGAGCGCATGTTGCGCGAGCTGAACCTGGCCATGCAGCAGGGACGTAAAGCGACGGAGATTATCTCGCATCTGTGTGCCTTTGGCCGAGCGGCTCCAGTCAGCCATGAGATCCTGCACGTCAATCACGTCATCGAGCGCGCGCTCTCGCTCATGCAAGAGCAGCTGCGCCTGCGTCAGATCGATGTGGAGCTTGACCTCCCCGACACTGATCCGCTCGTTTTGGGCAATGCCATCCAGCTCGAGCAAGTGTTTATCAATCTGCTGATGAATGCCCGCGATGCGCTTGTCGATAGGCCGCGCAAAAGCATTGCCATCGATGGCTGCTGCCGGGGTGAAACTTTCGAAGTGCGACTGAGCGACACCGGCCCTGGTATTATCGCCGGCTTGGAGCAGCGCATCTTCGATCCATTCTTTACGACCAAAAAGGTAGGCACCGGCACTGGCCTCGGCTTATCGATCACCAATGGTATAATCAAGGATCACCATGGGACGATCGCTGTCGAAAATCATCCGGGTGAAGGGGCGACGTTTATCCTTCAGCTGCCCCTCGTCCTTTCTGAGAATGAGAGAAATAAATGATGAAAGCAAGTATTCTCATCGTTGATGACGATCTGGCACTCTTGCAGGCATTGCCTGCAATGCTGCATTTGCGTATGCCAGATGTGCATGTGGATGCCGTCGATTCCGCCCAAAATGCTCTCGATCATCTGGAAGTAACCGGTTATGACGCCGTCATCATCGACATCAAGCTGCCGGGCATCGATGGCTTGTCGTTGCTGGCGCGCATTCACGAGCGCTGGCCCGAAACGCCGACTCTGCTCATCACCGGGTACGGTGAGCACGAACTCGCTGTTCAGGCATTACGTGGCGGGGCCTATGACTTCATTCAAAAACCGATTGAGCGAGAGTACTTTGTCGCCTCACTCCAGCGCGCCATCCAGGCACATCAAATGCATCGCCAGATCCATGACCAGCAGGTTGAGCTAGCGCGCTATACAGCACATCTGGAACAGATTGTGGCTGAGCGCACTCACCAATTGCAAAAAGCGCTGGCGGCGAGAGAAGAATTCATTAGCGTCGCTTCGCATGAGCTGAGAACACCTCTGACGACGGTCAAAGCACTGGCGCAGCTTTTGCATTTGAGGCTTGAGCGTGCGGGAAACACTGAGGCGGAAAAAACGACACTCATGGTGAGTGCCATTCGTAGGATGGAGCTGCTCATCGACGACTTGCTTGATAGCTCGCGCATTGACGCGGGTAAACTGATCTTGCATCTTGAGTCGCGTGACCTGGTCGAGCTTTGCAGGCAGGTGATTGCTGAGCAACAAGTGACTACCATGCGCGCGATTACCTTCGATGCGCCCTCTGTGCCGGTCGTGGCGAGCATCGATGAGAATCGCATCAGCCAGGTCATCACCAACCTGCTCACAAACGCCGCCAAATATTCCCCCCCTGAGACGCCCATCATCCTCGGTCTGACGACGCGCGAAGCCAATGCGATCCTATGGGTGAGCGATCAGGGGCCGGGCATTTCCAGCGTCGCCCTACCGCATCTCTTCGAGCGCTTCTATCGTGTTCCCGGTGTCGAGGTCCAATCTAGCTCGCGCGTGGGACTGGGGCTGGGCCTCTATATTGCCCGAGAGATTGTCGCCCGGCACGGTGGCCGCCTGGAGGTAGACAGCGAAGTGGGCAAGGGCAGTACGTTCACTGCCACCATTCCCCTTCATAGTGACGGCCAGTTGAAAGCTGGCATGAACAGCGGCCAGGGTGTGATTGCGGATGCCTGAACCGATCAGCGCGGGCGACAGGACCTCTGACTCTCACAGCCTCATCCCTGAATCTGGAGCAACGCTTGGGTGCGATCCCCGATCGACGTGACGATCACGTTGCCGGCCAACAGCGCCAGGCGGCGCGGGTCGCGCCGCCTCACTGGCCTACGGAGTCGCGATTCGCCAGCCGGGCCGAGATGGGGTACAATAATCGGGTGAGAACGATGGCCGGCGCGTGAGTGAGATCCCCCGCGATGGAGTGGGGATCCGCGCGTGGCTGTCCGCTCACGGCACACCCGAATTTTCCGTGGGGGGATCCCTGACGTGTCATTCCCCGTCTTAGCGGCGATCGTTTTCGTGCCGATCGCCGGCGCGGTGGTGGCGCTCGCGCTGCCACGCCAGGTCGCGTGGATGTGGGCGCTGGCGGTGGCGGCACTCGATCTGGCACTGGCGATCGGCATGGGTTTGTCTTTCGCCACCGGCACGGGCGCCCTGCAATTCACTGAGCGCCAGCCGTGGATTCCCGGCCTGGGCCTCAATTTTAGCCTGGGTGTAGACGGCATCAGCTTGTTTCTCGTCCTCCTGACGGGCCTCTTGGCGCTCGTGACTATCGGCGCGTCGTCGGCCCAGGCACGCGACGCGCGGCGGTCGGGGGCGTTTTTCGCGCTCATGCTGCTACTCGTCGGCGGCATGCAGGGCGTTTTTCTGGCGACCAACGCCCTCCTCTTTTACGTCTTTTGGGAAGTCATGCTCGTGCCCGCCTACCTGCTCATCGGCGCGTTCGGCGGACCCCGCAGGGCCTACGCGGCGATCAAGTTCGTCATCTACACCGCCGTGGGCAGCATGTTGATGCTGGCGGGCGTCATCGGCCTGGGCGCGGCGGCCAGCGCGGGCGCGGGCGGCTATACGCTCGATTTCGCGCGGCTGGTCGGGCATGTGCCCGCCAACGCCCAGATGGTGCTCTTTCTGGGCTTTTTCGCGGCCTTCGCGGTCAAAGTGCCGCTGGTGCCATTCCATTCCTGGCTGCCCGATGCTTATGTCGAGGCTCCGACGCCCGTCACCGTTCTGCTTGCCGGCGCAATGTCAAAGACCGGAGCATACGGCTTCTTGCGCTGGTGCCTGCCGCTCTTTCCCAGCGCCGTGCGCCAGATGACCCCACTCGTCGAGATCCTCGCCGTCACCGGCATTCTCTATTGCGCGGTGATGGCGCTGGCGCAGACGGATTTCAAGCGACTGCTGGCCTATTCGAGCATCAGCCACCTGGGGGTGGTGATGCTAGGCATCTTCGCGCTCAACACGCAAGGCGTCGAGGGCGGTGTGCTGCAAATGGTGAATCACGGCATCACGACGGGCGCGCTTTTCCTCATCGCCGGCTTCATCGAGCAGCGGGCGGGCACGCGCGACATCCGCCAATTGGGTGGGCAGGCGGCGCGGCTGCCGGTGCTGGCGGTCGTCTTTTGCGTGGCGGCGCTCTCGTCGCTGGGCTTGCCGGGTCTCAACAGCTTCGTCGGCGAATTTTTGGCGCTGCTCGGCGCCTTCGAGGCGAATGCCACCTTCGGCGTGCTCGGCACTCTGGTCGTCATACCAGCGGCGTGGTACCTGCTGCGCTTCTTCCAGGGCGTGATGGAAGGACCGCCCAGGGAAAGCGACGCTGAGGAGCACGCCGCGCCGCCGCGCGATCTCTCGCTGGGCGATCTGGCGGTGGTGGTGCCACTCATCGCGCTGATAGTGATCATTGGCTTCGCGCCCGGCCCCCTGCCAGACCGCATCGGCCCTTCGGTCACGGGCGCGCTGGCTCCGCTGGCCGCTACCGTCACACATGTGCCACACGCGCTGCCCCACGTCGTGGGGGCGACCCATCACTAGAGAGCGAAGAAGGAAGAGACGCCTGTATGCCATTTACCTATTCCATCACCGGCAACGACTGGGCGCACATCGCCCCTGAGTTGTCGCTGCTGGTGCTCGCTCTGGTGATGATGCTCATTGACATCGTGCTGCCGGCGCGCTGGCGCGGCGCGCTGGCGGCGATCGCCGTGCTGGGGGTGGCTGCGGCGCTGGCCAGCACAGTCATTCTGTATCAAGGTGGCGGGTCGCCCACAGCCTTTTACGGCATGGTCAGCACGGACGATCTGGCGCTCTTGGCAACACTGATCGTTTTGACCGGCACAGGTCTGTCGCTGTTGCTCGCGCCGGGCTATATCGAGCGTCAAGGCGTGCGCCAGCAAGGCGAGTTTTACGCGCTGGTGCTGCTGTCGGCGACGGGCATGGTGCTCTTGGTGTCGGCGACGAACCTGATGACGATCTTTTTGGGCATCGAGCTACTCTCGTTGCCACTCTACGTGCTCTGCGCCTTTGCCCCCGGTCAGGAGCGCGCTCACGAGGCGGGCATGAAATATTTTTTGCTCAGCTCGTTCGCGTCGGGTTTTTTGCTCTATGGCATGGCACTCGTCTATGGCGCGACAGGCGCGACGGGTCTGGCCGACATCCACCGCTTCGTGGCGATACACCCGCTCGACACGGCTAGCGGCTTTGGTCCGCTCTTGATCGTGGGAATGGGCCTGCTTGCCGTCGGCCTGGCTTTCAAAGTCTCGGCGATTCCCTTTCACGCCTGGACGCCCGACGTGTATCAGGGCGCGCCGACCCCAGTGACGGCGCTGATGTCAGTGGGGACCAAGACGGCTGCCTTCGTGGCGTTGGCACGTGTCTTCACGATCGCGCTGGCGCCGGTCATCGCCGACTGGCAGAGCATTCTCATCGCCATCGCCATCCTGACGATGCTGGGCGGCAACGTGCTGGCGGCCACACAGACGAACGTCAAGCGCATGCTGGCTTATTCGAGCATCGCCCACGCGGGCTATGCGCTGATCGGCGTGGCGATCGGCACATCGCTGGGTCTGTCAGCGCTGCTGGTCTATCTCGGCTCTTACGCGGTGATGAATGTCGGCGCGTTTGGCGTGGTGGGCGTGATCGAGCGGACCACCGGCGTCGGCGCCGATCTGGCGGATTTTCGCGGGCTGGGGGCGCGACGACCGTGGCTGGCCGGTCTCTTGACGGTCTTTCTCTTCGCGCTGGCGGGCATCCCCGGCACGGCGGGCTTCGTCGCCAAATATACGGTCTTTTACGCGGCTGTGGTCGCGAATCATCCTGAGCTGACGATCGTCGGCGTCGTCGCGAGCATGCTGGGCTTCTATTATTATCTGCGCGTCATGTGGGCGATGTATTTCGTCGCCCCCGCCGATGTCGCCGAACCGACTGGCGGGTCGGTCTCGCTCTCGCCGCAAGGGGGCGCGGGCGCACTGGCGGTGACGAAGATCGTCGTGGCGGCGCAATCCGTGCCCTGGGCGACGGCGCTGGGGTTGGGGCTGGCGCTCATCGGCACGATTGCGCTGGGCATCGTGCCGGGGCCGCTGGTCGATCTGGCGCGCCAGGCGGCGGGGCTGCCATAAGGATCAAGGCAGTTGCCAGGTTCCCTTTCACGACGCTTTCCGTCGTGATCGTCATTCTCATCTGGTTTTTGTTGCAATTGCTGGACGGCTATGTCACGCTGAATAGCGGGGGCGCGGCGGCGTTGGGGGAGTGGCTTATGACGCGCATGCCGGCGGCTTCGTGGCAAGCTTCGTCGTCACACTCATCGCCAAGCCCTTCTTGCCCAGGCTGCCACCGTTCTCCACGCCGCACGGTCAGTGACGCAGCGCTGGCGGGCGCACATATCTTTCGCGGAAAGTCAGGCGACCGATCATGACGGGCGATCCTTTTGTGGCGTATCGCGAGGTGCTCGAAGCGCGCAGCTTGCGCGTGACGCCCCAGCGGCTGATGATCTTGCAGGTGATCGACGTGGGGCGCGGGCACGTGACCGCCGAAGAGATCGGCGAGCGCATCCGCGCGAAGTTCCCGGCGGTGCACCAGGGAACGATTTATCGCACGCTCGATCTCTTGCGCGAAGCGGGGCTGGTCTCTGAGACACGCCTGGGCGATCGCTCGGCGGTCTATGAGCTGGTCGGCAGCCATCCGCACCACCATCTGGTCTGCGACCGCTGTGGCAGCGTGACGGAGATCGGCGACGCGCTGATGGAAACGCTGCGCCGCGCGCTGCTCGAGCAGTTTGGCTTTCGCGCGCGCACCGAGCATTTCGCCATCTTTGGCCTGTGCGCTTCATGCGCGGCGGCGGAGCACACATCGTAACGAGCGCGCGACGGCTCAGAGCGGCATGGCGACGACATCATGCACGGTGATGGGCGGGGTGACATTATCCAGCACTAATAATGAAAGTGATTCTTCGAGCGCCCGTCGCAAAGGATCATCCTCACAGCGCAGCTCAGAGTGGCATGATAGGCGCAAACTAAAAGCGCACAGCAGCACAAGAGCGCCCCCGCTGGCCTCCACGAGGTCCACTAGGTGGACGCTCACCGGCCCTCCACTCAGTTGTACTAAATGCCACGCCATAATACTCTCGAGATCAAGACGCCATCGCAGGGCATCACGGGGCGAAGGGGGGAGCATCGGCGTAGGGAAGGAAAAAGCGCCCAGCACGAGATGGGTGCCGCTTATGTGATCAATCGAGAGGTCATTGAGCTTAACCGGCTGATCGGTGAGCAGATAGAGCAGTTGCCCCATTTCCCCCTCTAAGACACGCTGCAATTGTATGAGATCTGTGGGCAGCAATGAATCTGATGAGATCCAGAGGGTAATAGCAATGACCACAACGAATGTTGCGTGGCATGGCACGACAATGACCACGCAATTGTTGATTTGCCGCTTGCTCAGCCGTGAGAAGTGTAGGGTGATGCGCCTGCTGATCATATGACACATCAGCACGCTATCGCGCGGAAGCAGCGAAGCGTCCGTTACCCGGATCTCAGCGGCTGAAACGACAATGAACTCCGCTTGCATGTGTAATGCCTCCTCTGTTGAATAGCTGGTTTACGTTGATGAAATTAGGTGGCTTAAGCAGAAAACCGCATCGTGATTTAGTGCCTACTCACCCTCTCAAGACCGGCGCTAACCTAACCTCCTCGCCAGCTTGTTTTGTAATTTGTTCAAGCCCTACAAGTTTGTTGTAGAATGATGAGCAAGGTGATTCGTGCTTGTTCTGATCACCAGAGCATGCAACTAGCCGTAAAGATCAAGATGATTTGAGATAGTTCTCTATCTCTGGCCTGGTAGGAGTGTACTGGATCGAATTTGATCAAACGCGATCAAATTCCCCATCGATGATTAGTGCTGAGACATGAGCGAGGTGCTCAATGGCTACACATCGGGGGCATCCTTCACAGCCACCGCCTAATCCATTTGGCGAATATCTGTATGAGTGCATGAGGCATCAAGAATTGACTTATAAAGCCTTATCACGGATGCTGCAGGATGAAGGGTACGACGGTAATCTTCCTAAGGTTCGTCGCCTCTTTTACAATGTGAAAACGACAGTTCGCTGGGTAGATGCCGATACGCTCATCCGCATTCTTGATGCGGACCGGGTGAAGTTTTTCTCTCATGCTAGAGAAGTCAAAGTTATCTTTGAGTGGCATCCGGACATTAACATGATCAGGATACCAAAAGTCAAGCTTGATTGGGTTGAACACACCGCTGAAGGTTTAGAATACCTCCTCAGACAAGGAGGCAACAGAGCGTATGTATTACAACAAGCGAAACGCTACTATCGTGACCTGAGAATGGAAGAGGGGTTATCACAACAATCCGAGCCTGTAATGAGGTTGCTGCTCCGTTTCGGTGAGATAATCGAACAAACATTGGTTAGCATGTATCCTTGGCGAAAGGAGAGGACCGAAGCCACCGAAGGCATCTTCCGACGGGTAAATAAGGATATTTTTCAAACGCCAGGCGGCCAGCTCTTCGCTGACGAACATATGCAGTTTCTCTCCCGATGGGCGGTCCTGCATCGCGAAAATGATCAGCGGCAACTTAGCCAACAGGCATTTGATATGGGAATGGAAACGCTGTACTCGCGTGTAACAAACCCTATCACGAAATTTGCTTTTCGGTGCCAAAGCTTGCATGCAGAGTCGATTTCTGGAAACCCCATGTGGGAGTCTCATATCAATGAAGCAAGAAAAGCGATCGACCTTGAGATCCGTCGAAAACGCTCTGCGAAAATCGAGGGCAAAGAAATAGAGAGAGACGATCTTACCGAAATCATTGAGGATATTTACTATTATTTTAAAGCTGTGGGGTTCAAGAGACTGGCTTGGTATCTACGCACGAATCCTGATAGGAGCCGAATTAACACGCGCAAGATTTATTTGATGAATGCCTATGATAACTTTCGACAGTTAAACGAATCATCACAAAGACACATCAGAAAATTCGATGATTCGACATTGAGGTTGACTGCCCACCGCATCTCAAATTATTATGGCCCAAGTGTGTCTGATCAACAACTTGATCTTCTGCTGCGAATCTCAGAAATGGAAGCGCTCGTATGGAGTGATCCGAAAAGGGTGCTACGCCAGTGCCGGCAACTCGAGGCAGAAACACAACAATACTATCCTTCCGCCACGACAAAAGTTCTTGATGTACGTAAATTTGCCCGCCTACTTGAAGAGCATGAGGAAATGCAGTATATCAAGACTTAGAAATCAATCCAAGCATCGAGGGAAAGCAACATGACAAACGAGGAATTCATGTCTTACGTGCGTTACACGACTCCAACTCAAGCATCACCCATAGTCGCGGCGCTTGGGCTATGCAGTGAATCGGGTGAGGTTGCCGATCATGTGAACAAGGCAGAGTTAACAGGAAATCCACTTGATTCGGATGGTGTCATCTCAGATTTGGGTGATGTTCTCTGGTATGTTGCCTATTTTGCTGATATACTCGGTGTGACTTTAGAAGAGATCATGTCTCACAATGTCGCGAAGCTTCGCAAACGCTATTCTCTCGACCAAGAATAGTTAGCATGCGGCGCACCATATTCGTGACTGGCCATCCGGCGCTCTTTGGGAATATTCCGCAGGCGCGAAGAAGACCAGGACGGTGAGATCTTCCATAATCTCATGAAAATGATGAGTCACGCCAGCGGGCACATACGCCATCGAGCCAGCCTCGACCAGCATATCTTCCAGGCCCACCAGCAGTGAGGCTCGGCCTGAGATAACGTAATACAGCTCATCTTCGCTGTGGGGTTGCTGGCGGTCTTCGGCGCCGGCGGCAAGCTCATACACACCTGCGCTCATTGCCGGCACATGAAGAAACTCTTGATAGTCGTTACCCGTCAGTGAGCGTTGACGGCGAATCTCAGACAGCGTAAATTGGTGCATCTGCCCCTCCTCTAGCACATGAAGGATGTTGGGCGATCCCTTCTACCTTTATCCTAGCACGATAATCGGACACCAACGGCCCTATTTTTCATAAACACCGTGGCGTGGAAACCGCTGTGCCTTGAGGCCATGCGGAGGAAACGCCACCCGCCCGCAGGCGGCCCGTCCTTTCTGTT
>VFSW01002902.1_pt1 | contig 25801 bp, 19 predicted proteins | sample 5358111 | NCBI WGS metagenome assembly VFSW01 (sample SAMN11554181, study PRJNA540505) | mine drainage metagenome | isolation source: sediment from site ElyBrook_90M | place: USA: Ely Copper Mine, Vershire, VT | collected 2017 | reverse complement strand
ATCGAAGGCCTCGATCTACACGAGCACGGCTTCCCTGCATATCCGGAATATGTCGTAAACGGAGAAGACGGCTGCCCCAAGACGATCGACGATGTACCAATCGGACGCCGCACCTTCGCGCGTCCATCCAAAAAACGAGCAGCGTAAATTCGGGCTTGCTCAGCCCCGATGGGTCGGCCTTCCTTCCTTACCAGGGAAGGGGGCCGGCCCTCAAATTTTGGGCGAGGTCAGGTGTCTACCGATCGCGAACAGATTTGCAGAGTTCACCTGCTTCGCGTAAATATGCGCCTCGCGGAAGGCGCGTGAGGAAGTATGGCGCGTCGCGCAAGGGTTAGGAAAATTTCGCAGCGAAAAAACGGCGAGAAGCGGACCCTCACGCATCTCATCATCGGTCCGCCACGCAATGTCCGCGAACCGGGAATCTTCCACAGCCTCTCGCTGGTAGCGTTCCTTGCGTGGGTCGGCCTCGGTTCCGATGGCCTCAGCTCTTCATGCTATGGCCCCGAGGAAGCATTCCTCGCACTCGGACAGCATCAGTATCTCGCGGTGTTCCTCGCGCTGATGACAGCGGTCACGGTGTTCGTCATCGCGACGTCGTATTCACAAACCATCGATCTATTTCCCACCGGCGGCGGCGGATACCTCGTCGCGACGACGCTGCTCGGAGCGACACCCGGCGTGGTTTCCGGATGCGCACTGGTAGTGGACTACGTTCTGACCGTCTCGATTTCGATCGCGAGCGGCGCCGACGCGATCTTCAGTTTTCTTCCGGTCGGATGGGCTCCGTGGAAGCTCTGGGTTTGCGCGCTGGTGGTGTTTTTGATGGTGCTGATGAATCTGCGCGGAGTGAAAGAATCGGTGCTTTCGCTGCTGCCGATCTTCATCGCGTTCATCATCATGCACGTGCTGCTGGTCGGTTATGCGCTGGTAAGTCACGGCTCAGAGTTACCAACGGTTTTTCATGCCGCCGCGCGCGAGGCTCACAATAGCGCGAGCATTCTCGGATGGTTCGTGCTGCTGGCGATTTTCTTCCGCGCCTACTCGATGGGCGGCGGCACCTACACCGGCATCGAGGCGGTCAGCAACGGCTTGCCGATTTTGCGCGAGCCGCGCACCGTTACCGGCAAGCGCACGATGGTGTACATGGCGATTTCGCTGGCGTTCATCGCGGGCGGAATCCTTCTGGCATACCTCCTCGAGCACGTCGGGCCGGTCCCCGGCAAAACCCTCAATGCTGTTCTCTTCGAGCATGTCGCCTCGAAGTGGACCTTCGGTGGACCGATAATCACCTTCGCCCTCATCACCGAGGGTGCCCTGCTCTTCGTCGCGGCGCAGACTGGTTTCATCGATGGTCCCCGCGTCCTCGCCACGATGGCGCACGATCGATGGCTCCCACGACGCTTCTCCTATTTGAGCACGCGCCTCGTCACCCAGGACGGCGTTATGGCGATGGGCGTCGCGGCGCTCGCGGTCCTAATCGGCACCGGCGCCAGCGTCGATCTGCTGGTGGTGCTGTACGCCATCAATGTCTTCGTCACCTTCACGCTGTCGCAGCTCGGGATGAGCGCGCATTGGTGGAGCGTGCGTAAAACCGAACGCGGATGGGCGCACAAACTCCTCATCAACGGTATCGGATGCGCGTTCACGCTGTCGATTCTGCTCATCACGCTCGCGCTGAAGTTCAACCAGGGCGGATGGGTCACCATCGTGATCACCAGCGCGCTGGTCGGTCTATGCTTTGTCGTGCGCGGGCACTATGAGCATGTCGCGCTCGCAATAAAAAAACTCGAGGCGGACATCCTGCCGAAGCTGTACACGGCGAATCCGGTCGAGCTTGGGTTGCGCGATCCGGATTCCCCGACCGCGGTGATTCTGGTGAGCGGTTTCAATGGCCTCGGGCTCGCGACGTTGCTGCAAATCGAGGAGCTCTTTCCGAAGCAGTTCCGCAACATGGTGTTCGTCGGCGTCGGCGAAGTCGATTCCTCACAAATGCGCAGTCACGAACAAATCGAAACGCTCGAGAGCCGCATGACCGACGATCTCCAGTCCTACTGCGACCTCGCCGGCCAGCTCGGATTTCATGCCGAACAGCGCGCCGGCCTCGGCCCTGATGTGGTGCTTGAGCTGCGGCTCGCCTGCACCGAGGTGATGCACACCTTCTCGCATTGCGTGTTCTTCGCCGGCAGCCTGGTGTTCGAGGACGAATCGGAGGGCCTCATCGAGCGCTTCCTGCACAACCACACCGCGTACGAAATCCAGCGCTGGTTGGAGATTCAGGGCCGCAGCCTCGTCATCTTGCCGGTATGCGTGAGCATGAGCGCCACCTCCGCGTTAGCCAAAAAAACCGCACCTCCCGAAGTCGAAGATCCTCGACACCACCGCCCGCGGCAAATTTCCGCGCACTGAAACAGCGGCCACTCGATCCGCATATGAACTCGGCGCGCTTGCAAGCGCGAGGCATCGCGCTATGTTCGCTTCGATGACTCGCACTACACCGCCATTTCGCGCCGATCATGTCGGCAGCCTCCTTCGCACGCGCGAGGTGCTCCAGGCGCGCGAAGATAATCGACAGCGCCGCATCACCGATGCGCAACTGCGTGCTACCGAGGATGCCGAGATTCGCAAAGTCGTGAAGATGCAGGAGGACGTAGGACTGTCCGGCGTCACCGATGGCGAGTATCGGCGCAGCTCATGGCACATGGACTTCCTCTACCAGGTCGGCGGCGTCACCAAGGCCCATGACAACCTGAAGGTAAAATTCCATAACGAGAAGGGCGACCTCGAGTTCACGCCCGCCGCGCTTCGCGTCTCGTCTAAATTGAAATTTGAGAAATGCATTTTCGCCGACGATTTCAAATTCCTCAAATCGATCGCCACTGGGACGCCAAAGCTCAGCATCCCCTCCCCCAGCATGATGCACTATCGCGGCGGGCGCGCGGCCATCGATGCTTCCGCGTATCCCGACCTCGAGGAGTTCTGGCACGACCTCGGCGCAATGTATGCCGACCAGATTGCCGCGCTCGGCGCGCTCGGCTGCACCTACCTGCAACTCGATGACACCAGCCTCGCGTACCTGAACGATCCCGCGCAGCGCGAGTACATCGCAAAGCTCGGCGGCGATGCCGACCGGCAGCATCTCACCTACATCCGGCTGATAAATTCGGCGCTCGCGAAACGCCCGCCGGGTATGACGATTTGCACGCATATGTGCCGCGGGAATTTCCGATCGTCGTGGGTCGCGACCGGCGGCTATGACTATGTCGCCGAGGCGCTGTTCGGCGAGCTCGGCGTCGACGGCTTCTTCATGGAATTCGATGACGCGCGCTCCGGCGGCTTCGAGCCGTTGCGCTTCGTGCCGAAAGGAAAGATCGTCGTGCTGGGTCTGGTCAGCAGCAAGCGCGCCGTACTCGAAAACAAAGATGACTTGAAACGACGCATCGATCAGGCCGCGAAGTATGTGCCGTTGGATCAGCTTTGCCTCAGTCCTCAATGCGGCTTCTCATCGACGGTGGAAGGCAACGCGCTCAGCATCGATGATGAAATCGCCAAGCTCCGGCTGGTGGTGGAAACCGCGCGCGAAATCTGGGGCTGAACCGCGTGCCGTCAGGGGCCGAGGGGATGGCCTGGCGACCGCGAAGTCCGAGGTGTTAGCGGAATCATGGCGGCGATTATCGGTCGGCGACGCGACTCCTTGCGATCGTGCCGTCAGGTCGCCGAGCGCGAGGGTGAAGCAGTGCGAGACCTGGGCCATTGCCGACGACACAAAGCTTGTGTTAGTTCTAGGTGGCGACAAGATCATTTGCGCCGTACTTGTGACACTTGGAACGAAATGATCAGGACCTGCCGAGATCGCAGAACTGCTGACCACCATGCTGGTAGGCTTCTTTCTGGAAGTCTCTTCAACTTCGTCCGCCGCGATCGCTAATGGCATCTCCCAAAAATCCCGATAATGTGACGTTCGCGGATCGGCTTTTTCCCGGCGGCGGCGAGTTGAGCGGACTCATGCGCGCGAAGGATTGGTCGAGCACACCGTTGGGACCAGCCGAGAAGTGGCCGCTGGCGCTCCGTTCGATTGTGCGGGTGCTACTCACCTCGCGCTACGCGATGTGGATGGGGTGGGGGCCGGAGCTGACGTTCCTGTACAATGACGCCTATAGTGCGATGTCCCTGGGGGCCAAGCATCCATGGGCGCTAGGACGGCCATCGCGAGAAGTCTGGTCGGAAATCTGGCCCGAGATCGGCCCGCGTATCGAAAAAGTCCTGCGAACCGGCGAAGCCACCTGGGATGAGGCCCTGCTGCTGTTCCTGGAACGCAGCGGTTATCCAGAAGAGACCTACCATACCTTTTCCTACAGCCCACTGGCCGACGACGATGGAACTGTGCGGGGGCATTTCTGCGTAGTCATCGAAGACACCGAGCGCATCATCGGTAACCGGCGGTTAGCGGTATTGAAGGAGTTAGCCTCGCAGCTGGCGACTACCAATCGCCTCAACGACGTCTTCGCAGCGTCGAAGAGATGCCTCGCGATCGATTTCGCGCGATCTGCCATTCACCCTGTTGTACAAGATTGAAGGACCCCGCGCGCGCCTGGTGTCGCGGAGCAACGTGCCTGCGGGCCATAACAGTGCTCCCGAGACGGTCGAGATCGCAGACCTGGAAAGAATCTGGTCGGTTTCGCTGAGACGCGACTTCGATTCCATCAAGGTTATCAAGGCTGATCCGCCCGCGGATTGGGGATCATGGGGACAGCAAATCTCTCGCGTCTTTGTCGCGCCAATCAAGCAGTCGGAGTTATCGCCATACGGGGTGCTGATAGCGGGAGCGAATCCCTATCGTCCGCCAGATGAGGCTTATCGGACATTTGTAAGTCTGTACGTCGGACAAATCGCCGCGGGGTTGGCTAACGCACGGGCCTACGAGGAAGCGAATCAACGGGCAGAAGCTCTGGCGGAACTCGATCGCGCCAAGACCTTGTTTTTCACGAACGTAAGTCATGAGTTTCGCACCCCGCTTACTCTCATCCTCGGACCGGTGCAGGATCTTCTCGTCGAAGCGGCCCAGCTCCCGGAAGAGCATCACGACAAGCTAGCTATCGCCTATCGAAACTGCTTGCGGCTGCAGAAGTTGGTGAACGCGCTACTCGACTTTTCGCGTATTGAGGCGGGAAGGGTTCAGGCCAGCTACGAACCCACGGACCTGGCGGTGCTGACCAGAGACCTTGCGGCGGCTTTCCGATCGCTGGTTGAGCGGGCAGGACTGTCATTCGAGGTGAAGTGCGATCCACTCAGCCAGTTAGCATACGTCGATCGCGAGATGTGGGAGAAAATTGTTCTCAACCTCGTTTCCAATGCCTTCAAGTTCACCTTCGAGGGTAAGATTGAGGTGAGCCTGCACGAGGTAGCTGATAGGATAGAGTTAGCGGTATCTGATACCGGCGTAGGGATACCAGATGAGGAGTTGCCTCAGATCTTCGATCGGTTTCATCGCGTGGAAGGCTCGCGTTCACGTACTTATGAGGGCTCGGGGATCGGCCTCGCATTAGTGCAGGAGCTGGTCGGGATGCATGGCGGCGACTTTCAGGTCAGAAGCAAAGTCGGCCGGGGAAGCACCTTCACGGTGTCGATTCCGGTTGGTGCTGCGCATCTGCCGAAGGAGCACATCGGAGTCGCGCGGCCTCAAGCCTCGATCGCGAGCGCGGCTATACTGTTTGTGGAAGAGGCTCAGAGTTGGGATGCGCAGGCCGATCACCTTTCATCGGGCACACCTATTCACCCCGCCGAAATGCTCGACGGTGACGCTGAAGTCGGGAAAACTGCCAGTGGCGCTCGCATTCTGCTCGCTGACGACAACGCCGACATGCGCGAATACATCAAGCATCTGTTAGGACCGGAGTATGAGATAGAAACCGCCGCCGACGGAACACAGGCGCTAGAGGCGGCCCGCGCGCGGCGACCTGACCTGGTTCTCACTGATGTAATGATGCCCAAGCTGGATGGCTTCGGCCTCCTGGCAGCTTTGCGTAGTGACCCACAGACTAAGACGGTGCCGGTCATACTGCTTTCCGCACGCGCTGGCGAGGAAGCTCGCATCGAGGGTCTCGAACGCGGCGCCGACGATTACCTGATCAAGCCCTTTAGCGCTCGCGAACTCCTCGGTCGGATACGCTCGCAGCTGGATCTGCGACGGTTGCGCGAGCAAGCAGCAAATGAGCGCGAGCAGTTGCTGGCTCGGGAAAAGGAGGCGCGGCACGAGGCCGAAGAAGCCAATCGTTCCAAAGATGAGTTCCTGGCGATGCTGGGTCATGAGCTACGGAATCCGCTCGCGCCGATTCTTACCGCTCTTCAATTGATGCAGCTTCGGAAAGGCGGCCCGACCGAGCGCGAACGAACCATCATCGAGCGCCAGGTGTACCATCTCACCCGACTGGTCGACGACCTGCTGGATATATCGAGGATTACGCGGGGTAACATTCGGCTCAAGAAGGAAGAGGTCGAGCTTGCCGCGGTTGTCGCGAAAGCAATCGAAATGACGAGCCCGCTCATCGAAGAGCGAATGCATTATCTGGCGGTGGACGTTCCCAGCAGCGGGCTGACAGTGAATGGAGATCCGGCGCGTCTGGTCCAGGCGATTTCCAATCTGCTCACCAATGCGGCCAAGTACACTGAACCACGTGGCCGCATTTGGATAAAAGGTGCACGCAGTGGCAACCACGTCGAATTGCGGGTTCGCGATAATGGGATCGGCATGGATCCCGAGCTTGTCGCGCATGTGTTCGATCTGTTTTACCAGGGCGCGCAGCGTAGTGACCGGTCCCAGGGCGGTCTAGGTATAGGTCTCGCCATCGTTCGCAGCCTGATCCTTCTTCACGATGGAAGTGTTGAGGCGGTGAGCGAGGGAATCGGCAAGGGCAGCGAGTTCATCGTTCGATTGCCCTCCCTCGACGGGCATCCTCCCGCTCAAATCGTGGAACAGAAACCACCAAGTCGCTTAGGGGACGCGCCCAGTGGATTGCGGATATTCATTGTCGACGACAACCAAGACGCAGCGCTCCTTCTAGCAGAGGCTTTGGCGGAAAAAGGCCATGTGACCAAGACCGCGTTTGATCCCGTGCCGGCTCTCGATCTGATGCGGAATTTCCGGCCCGATGTGATCCTGCTCGACATCGGGTTACCGGTCATGGATGGATACGAACTGGCCGGCCGAATTCGGAGCATTCCGGAACTGCGTTCAGCGCGGCTTTTCGCACTCACAGGCTATGGTCAGGATTCCTATCGAACCCAATCGGTAGGGCTAGGATTCGAGCGTCACATCGCCAAGCCCGTCGAGCTCGAGATGCTGGACTCATTAATTCGCGGGCCGGAAGCCGAGCCGCAGCCCTGACATCGCTGGAATAATTCTTTTACCATACCTTCAGAAGTCACGCGCAAAAATCAAACATAACCGTATTGGCCAGGTCCGAGATAAAATGCCGAAGTGATCGACACCCTTGCCGGGCCGGACATCTCCAAGCAAAGAAGCTTTACCGATCGATGACGGCATCGATTCGATGTGTTAGAACAAATCGCTTGGTCAAAAAGGGTAAGGAGTCGAGTGATGACGAGGTCGAGAATGGGCAAGGCCGCACGAACGGGCGCGATGATGATACTGATGCTCGCCCTGGCGGGATGCACGCACAATCCGCTGCTGGGAAAGTGGAACATCGCGAGTCGCGATAAGGAGGTTGATGCATCGTACCTCGATGAGCTGACAACCGACGTGAAGACCGCGACGGGCGCCACCACCATCGAGTTTCGCCAGGATTCGATCGTGACCAGTGGAGGTCCGCAGGAACATACCATCACCGGCGTGACCTACATCATCAATGAGCTGGAAGGCGGCGCCACCGACGTTCAGATCGTGCAAGCGCGCAAGAGCGATCCCAATAACAATGACGTGGACGTATGTCACATCGATAAGACCGGCAACGCGGCGCAACTCGAATCGCGCAACGAGATCTTACGTCTTAGCCGCGCCGGTCAGTAACCCGAAATTGTGCTTGGCCGGTTACTCGATGCCGTAGCGCTTGCGTTTGCGCCATAGCGTAGTCGCATTGATACCGAGGGTCGCGGCGGCCTCATCCAGGGTGGTGCTCTCGCTTAGCACTCGCGAGATGTGTTCGCGCTCGACTTCCTCGAGGCTCGCGGAATGCGAAATCCCGGCCAGCGTCTCGACGTGGTCGCGAAAGAGTGAATCCGGCAAGTCGTCGGGCTGGATGACTTCACCGCGAGTGAGCACGGCGGCGCGCTCCAGCGAGTTGCGCAGCTCACGCACGTTCCCGGGCCATCGATACTTGGTGATCGCGGCGGCCGCTCCCGGAGAGAGTGACATGCGCGAGCGCCGATTGCGGATGCTGGCCGATTTCAGCATCCACTCCGCCAGCGGCAGGATATCTTCGCGCCGCTCGCGCAGTGACGGCACCCGCAACGTGATCACGTTGAGGCGATAGAAGAGATCGTCGCGGAAATGACGCGCCGCGACTTCCGCTTCGAGGTCGCGGTTGGTCGCGGCGATAATTCGGGTGTCGACTTTGATCGTACGATCGCCGCCGACGCGTTCAAAGCTTTGCTCCTGCACGAAGCGCAGGAATTTAGTTTGCAGCTGCGCGGATAGGTCCGCGATTTCATCGAGGAAGACCGTGCCGCCGTCCGCGGCTTCAACCCGCCCCGGCTTGTCTTTCACCGCGCCAGTGAATGCACCGCGAACGTGACCGAACAACTCGCTTTCGAGAAGCTCTTCGGAAAGCGTAGTGCAGTTAACCACCACGAACATGCGATCATGACGCAGGCTCCAGCGATGGATCTGGCGCGCAATGACGTTCTTACCAGTGCCGCTTTCGCCCGTGAGCAGGATGGTGGCATCGCTCGCGGCGGCCTGCTTTGCGGTCTCGAGCAGGCGCGTCATCGCGGAGGCGCGCGACTCGAGCAGCGGCAGATCATCCATCGCCTCGCGCAGTTCGCGGTTCTCCATTTGCAAGTCCTGCAAATGAAGTGCGCGCTCGACGATGAGCTGCATCTCCGTCAGCGAGAAGGGCTTGGTGACATAGTCATAAGCGCCCGCTTTCATCGCGGCGACCGCGCTTTCCACTGTCGCGTAAGCCGTCATCAGGATGACGAGGGTATCCGGATGAAGCCGCTTCGCTTCCTTCAGCAGCTCCAGCCCATTCATCTCGGCCATGCGGAAATCCGTGAGAACCAGGTCGAAGCGTGACTCGGCAAGCATCGCGCTCGCCTGTGCGCCATTCTCGGCCTCGCTCAGGTGATGCCCCAGCGATTCGAAAAATCGGACCAGGCTCAGGCGAATATTTTTTTCGTCATCGACGACTAACAGTCTGGCCATCAGGATTGCGCACTCACCGGAAGTTGTACGATGAAGCGGCTGCCGTGCCCGTTGTTGCCTTCGACGAAGATCCGGCCGCCATGCGCCTCCACGATGTCCTTGACGATCGCGAGCCCTAGTCCGGCCGACCCGGGCGCATAACCATTGGCGCCGTATTGCGCGAAGCGTTCGAAGACGTGATCGCGAATTTCCGGCGCGATACCGGGTCCGGTATCCGCTACTTCGAGGCGCGCGAAATCACGGCCCGATGGTCCCGCGGCGACCTGGATAGTTCCGCCTTCGGGGGTGTAGCGCAGCGCGTTCCCGATGAGGTTGGAAATCACCCATGAGAGCTTTACCGGATCGCCTTCCATGTCGGGCAGTTTCTCGATGTGAGTTTCGAGGTGAATTTTCTTTTCCTGGGCCTGGATGCCGAAGCGGTCGGTCACGTCCTCGACAATCTTGGCGAGATCGAGCGCGACACGTTGCACCGCGATGAGCGGAACCTGTCCGCGCGCGAGGTTGAGGAGATTGTCGGCCAACTGTTTCATGCGCGAGGCCTCTTCCAGGATCGCACGCAGAACGTCACGCTGTTTAGGCGTGAGCGTGTCCTCATCGCGGCGCAGGAGCTCGGCCAACAGCGCCAACGAGGTAAGCGGCGTGCGCAATTCGTGCGACAGAGTCGCGACCAGGTTGGTCCGAGCGCGATCCTGATCGCGCAGATACGTAACATCCTGCAGGATCAGCAGCGTGCCGAGCGCGCGGCCTTCCTGACGCAGCGGCACTGGCTTGAGCACATAAGAATGATCGCGCCCGCGAATGTGCAGTTGCACCTCGACGCGCTGAATCTCGGCGTCGGCCTTACTCAGGTTGCGAATCGAATCGCGCACGCGAAGATAGTGCGGATGATTACTGCTCAGGTCGTCGAAGCGGCTACCCAGCGCGTCCGAGGGCTCGATGCCCATAATCAGCGCGGCGACTTCGTTGATGTGAGCGACGATGCCGTCCGAATCGATCAGCACCACTCCATCTTCGAGGCTTTCGATAATCGCCTCGGTCTTGCTCTTCTCGTACACGATGCGCTCGACGTTCATGCGATCGTAATGTTCGAGACGCTCGGCCATCTGGTTGAACTCGCGCGCGACCTCATCGAGCTCGGCCAGCGTCTGCGGACCGAGGCGCACGTGGCTTTTGCGCTGGCTGATGCCGCGCAGCCGCTCCGCTAATTCGGTGAGTGGACGCGACAGCGCCCATCCCATCCAGATCGAAAGCGCCGCGCCGACCAGCAGCAGGATCGCGAAGCCGGCGGCGACTTCGTAAGTGAGATTCGTCCCCAGCTTGGTGGCGCGGCTGTCGGCGCGAAACATTGCGGCCTTGTTGAGCGCGATCAGGTCATCGATACGCGCATGAAGTTGATCGAATTCGTTATCATGGCGCTCATTGGGCGGTGCAGTGGCGATTTCATCGAAGAGTTTCTTTCCGCGAGCCTCGATATCGTCCGCGATCTCGGGTTCGCCGACTTCGGTGATGTCGTGCTTCTCGATATCCATCCAGTGCATGAACGAGTCGCGCGCGGCGGGCAGGGCGTCGCGGCCCTTGCCGTCGCGTTCCGCGCGCTCGAGTTTGCGCAGCGCATCATGCTGATGCTGCCCGACTTCGATGCTGATGTAGTTTCGATAGAGTGTCTCGCGAATCGCGCCGCCGAGGCTGTTCAGCCGCGGTAAAGCATAAGCACCGAGCACGATCACGAGCGCGAGCAGCAGCAAGGTGCCGTTGCGGATTCGGCTGCGGAGCGAGGAAGTCATGAGTTACTCTCCTCGAGTGCCTGGTCACCGACAATTTCGATGTCGAGGTCTTTTCCCTGGGCAAGAAAACGCTCAGTTACGTCCTTGCCCAGCAGACGCCGCCAAAACGGCTGATGGGTTCGTCCGATGATGATCTTCTCCACTCCATGTTCGCGCGCGAAATCGAGCATCGCCTTAACCGGGTCCGCGGACTTCAGCCACACCGTTTCGGCGCCCAGCTCGCCCGCCAGATTGATGTTGTCGAGCAGTGCGACGAAATTGCGCGTATCGATCTTTCGCACCGACTCCGCCGGCGTCTCGACATGGACCGCATACCAGTCCGCGTTGAGCTGGCCCGCGATGCGCGCGGCCTTGTGCAGCAGCCGCTTGCCATCGTCGGGATTGGAGGACAGCCCGACCATGACGCGCTCGAAGACCTGGGTTCTACGCCGTCCACCCTCGCGCCGCAGCGCTTCCTGCTCCTCGCGCTGGCGATTGATACCGCGCGCGACTTCGCGCAGCGTCAGTTCGCGCAAGGAGGTCAGGTTGCTGGGTTTGAAAAAGTTCTTGAGTGCCTGCTCGACCTGCGCCTCCGGATAAATTTTGCCCTCGCGCAGACGCTCACGAAGCTGCTCGACCGTTACGTCGATGTTGACAATCTGATCGGCCTTGGCGATGAACGAGTCGGGCACCACCTCGCGCACATCGATGCCGGTGATGCGCCGCATCAGCGGGTTGAGCGTCTCGATATGCTGGATGTTGATCGCGCTGATGACGCTGATGCCGGCCGCGATCAGATCCTCGATGTCCTGGTAACGCTTCTCGTGCTTGGAGCCCGGTACGTTGGTGTGCGCGAGCTCATCGACGATCGCGACCTCGGGCTTGCGCGCAATGACGGCCTCCAGGTCCATTTCATATTGGGTGGTGCCGCGATAGTCGATCGCACGGGGCGGTACGATCTCGAGGTCGCCAACCTTCGCGGCGGTCTCGGCGCGGTTGTGGGTCACGACCAGACCAACCACCACGTCGATTCCCTTAGCGCGCAGTTGCTGCGCCTCTTCCAGCATCTTGTAAGTTTTCCCTACCCCGGCCGCGGCGCCGATGTAGATCTTCAGCCGTCCCTTGAGAGGCCGCGCGACCAGATCAAGAAACGATTCCGGTTCGGGGCGATGGTTATCCTTCATGCGGAGTCTTCGACACCCCGAAGTCATACTACTTTTCGACGCGCGCCTGCGCTTTCGGTGGAGACAGTTTGTCGAGCGCCAGATTAAGCGCAAGCACGTTGACGCCAGGCTCACCCACGATACCCAAGTAACGCGAGCGGGTATTCTGGCGAACGAGCAGGCGAACGTCGTCCTCGCCGATGCCGCGGGCCTTCGCGATGCGCGCGACCTGAATGTCAGCGGAAGCCGGGCTGATCTCGGGATCGAGTCCTCTGCCGGAGGTGGTGACCAGATCCATCGGCACCTGATGCACATCGATGCCGGGATTCGCCTCGACCACATCTTTCACGCGCTGCTGCACGGTTGCGATCAGCGTCTTGTTGGTCGGTCCGAGGTTGGAGCCACTGGAGTTCGAAGCGTCATAGCCCTTATCACCGGCGGCCGAGGGACGACTGTGAAAATAACCCGGCGCCGCGAAGGTCTGGCCGATTAGCTCGGAGCCGACCACCTTTCCGTCGCGCTCGATCAGGCTTCCTTGCGCCTGATGCGGGAAGAGGAGGTTCGCAGCTCCCGTCATCGCCAGCGGGTAGATTATCCCGAGCAGGATAGTCAGCACGATGGTCATCTTAATCGATATCATTAGTGCGCGCATTGAATGCTCCTACGCGAGATGAAGCGCTTCGACGATGATGTCGATCGCCTTGATGCCGATGAACGGAATGATAACGCCGCCGACTCCATAGATAAGTAGGTTGCGGGTCAGGATGGCCGCGGCGCCCAGCGGACGATACGCGACCCCGCGCAACGCCAGCGGGATCAGCGCGATGATGATTAGCGCATTGAAGATGACCGCCGACAGGATCGCGCTTTCCGGGGTCGCCAGATGCATGATGTTGAGCGCCTGCAACTGCGGATAGCCGAGCACGAACATGGCCGGAATGATCGCGAAGTACTTCGCGACGTCGTTGGCAATCGAAAACGTGGTCAGCGCGCCGCGCGTGATCAGCAACTGCTTGCCGATCTCGACCACTTCCATGATCTTGGTCGGGTTGGAATCGAGGTCGACCATGTTGCCCGCCTCGCGCGCGGCCTGGGTGCCCGCGTTCATCGCGATCCCGACGTCGGCCTGCGCCAGCGCGGGCGCGTCGTTGGTGCCGTCGCCGATCATCGCGACCAGCTTGCCCTGCGCCTGTTCCGAGCGAATGATGCCGAGCTTGCTCTCAGGAGTAGCTTCGGCAACGAAATCGCCCACGCCGGATTCCTCGGCGATCGCGGCCGCAGTCAGCGGATTGTCGCCGGTGATCATTACGGTGCGCAGGCCCATCGCATGCAGGCGCGCGAAACGCTCGCGAATGCCCTGCTTGATGATGTCCTTCAGGTAGATGACGCCCATCACCTTACCGGTGTCGGCCACTACCAGTGGCGTGCCGCCCGCGCGGGAGATCTTCTGCACGATGCCGTCGAGATCCGCTGGAATCTGACCGCCGTTCTCTTTCACGAACTTGACGATCGATTCGCCGGCGCCCTTGCGCACCTTGCGGCCATCAAGATCGACGCCGCTCATGCGGGTCAGCGCCGAGAATGCGATGAACTGCGCGTTGGTGTCAGCGAGTTCGCGGCCGCGCAGGGCGAAGTCACGCTTGGCCAACACCACGATCGAGCGCCCCTCGGGAGTTTCGTCGGCGAGTGAGGCCAACTGCGCCGCATCGGCGAGGTCCTCGACCTCAACGCCGGCGACCGGAATGAACTCGGTCGCCATGCGATCGCCGAGCGTGATGGTGCCGGTCTTATCGAGAAGCAGTGTGTCGACATCGCCGGCCGCTTCAACCGCGCGCCCTGACATCGCGAGGACATTGTGCTGTACCAGGCGATCCATCCCCGCGATTCCGATCGCTGAGAGCAATCCACCGATGGTGGTGGGGATGAGACATACCAACAGTGCGACCAGCACCGGCAGCGAGAGCGCCGTGCCGCCATACTGCGCGAACGGAAACAGACTCACGCAGACCAGCATAAAGATGATGGTGAGGCCGGCCAGCAGGATGCTCAGCGCGATCTCATTGGGCGTCTTCTGCCGTTGCGCGCCTTCGACCAGCGAAATCATGCGATCGAGAAAGGTCTCGCCGGGGTTGGCGGTGATTTTCACTTTGATCCAGTCCGAGATGACGGTGGTGCCGCCGGTGACGGCGCTGCGATCGCCACCGCTCTCGCGAATGACCGGCGCCGATTCTCCGGTGATAGCGGCCTCGTTGACCGCCGCGACGCCTTCTACAACTTCGCCGTCGCCCGCGATTACCTCACCCGCGCGCACCAGGACTATGTCGCCACGGCGCAGGTCGGTGGCGGGAACCATTCGCTCCTTGCCGTCCTTGAGCAGGCGCGCATGAGTCTCGGTCCGCGTCTTTCGAAGGTTATCGGCCTGCGCCTTGCCGCGTCCTTCCGCCATGGCTTCCGCGAAATTCGCGAAGCCGACAGTGAACCATAGCCAGATCGCGATTTGAAATTCGAAGCCGAGGAACTTGGTGTTCCCGCCGAGCAGGTTCTGCACGATGATAATCGTGACCGCCAGTGCGGTGACCTCGACCACGAACATGACCGGGTTTTTGACCTGCACGCGCGGGTCGAACTTCCACATCGAGTCAACCAGCGCGCGGCTGACAATATCCTTGTCCCAGAGACTTGCTGCTTTCCGTGCTTCTGCCATGAGGGTGTGCCTCTTAAACTCCTAGTAAAGAATGTGACGCACCATCGAGAGGTGCTCGACGATGGGGCCCAGCGCATCGGCCGGGAAGAAGGTCAAGGCCGCCACGATGATGATCACGCCGACCAGCAGCACTACGAAAATCGGGCCATTGGTCGGGAAGGTGCCCGCACTCGTCGGCACGGTCTTCTTGGCCGCCAGCGAGCCCGCCAGCGCCAGGATTGGAATCTTCATCATGAAGCGACCGAACAGCATCACGAAGCCCAGGGTGAAGTTATAGAAGAGGGTGTTGGCGCTGACGCCGCCGAAGGCTGACCCGTTGTTAGCGCTGGCTTCGGTGAAGGCGTAGAGCACCTGCGAAAAGCCATGCGGACCGGGATTGGAGATTGCCGCCAACCCGGGCTTGGTCACCATTGCGACACCCGCCGGTAGCAGGATGACGGTGGGGAAAATCAGGATGAAGAGCATCGCGAGTTTCATCTCGCGAGCCTCGATTTTTTTGCCGAGGTATTCGGGCGTACGGCCCACCATCAGCCCCGCGATAAAGACCGACAGCACCGCCATCACCAGCATCCCGTACAGTCCGCAGCCGACGCCGCCGAAGATGATCTCGCCGATCTGCATGTTGACCAACGGGACCAGGCCGCCCAAGGGCGTGAAGCTATCGTGCATCGCATTGACCGCGCCGCATGAGGTATCAGTGGTGATGGTCGCCCATAGCGCAGAGTTGACGATGCCGTAGCGGACTTCCTTGCCCTCCATGTTGCCGCCCGATTGGGTGGCCGACGGATGCTGGCTAAGTCCCATCGCCGCGAACTGGGTATTGCCGCGTTGCTCGGCCCAAATCGCGGGTGTTACGCCCATAAAGAAGAGCAGCGACATGGCCGCGAATAGCGCCCATCCCTGGCGGCGATCGCCCACCATCTTGCCGAAGGTGTGGGTCAGCGCCGCGCCGATCGCGAGGATCGCGATCATCTCGAGCAGATTGCTCAGCGGAGTAGGATTTTCATAGGGATGGGCCGAGTTGACATTGAAGAAGCCGCCGCCGTTGGTGCCCAGCTCCTTGATGATCTCCTGCGAGGCGACCGGTCCTTGCGCGATGACCTGCTTGGCGCCTTCCAGGGTCTGCACGTTGGTATAGGCGCTCAGGTTTTGCGGCACGCCCTGCCATACCAGCACCAGCGCGAACACGATGCTGATAGGTAGCAGCACCCATAGCGTGGCGCGAGTCATATCGAACCAGAAGTTGCCGATTGTCTTGGCGGACTTGCGCACGAAGCCACGAACCACCGCGATAGCTATCGCGATGCCCGAGGCCGCAGAGACGAAGTTGTGGAAGACTAATCCCGCCATCTGAGTGAAGTAACTCATGGTGGATTCGCCGCCGTAGGCCTGCCAGTTGGTATTGGTGGTGAAGCTGGCCGCGGTATTGAAGGCTAGATCCGGCGCGACCGCACTCATCGCCTGAGGATTGAACGGCAGGAGCTGCTGCAGGCGCTCTATCGCGTAGAGGACAAGCATCCCGACCATGCTGAACAGCAGCATCGAGATGGCATACTCCCACCACGTCATCTCGGTGGCGGGATGAATTCCGCATACCTTATAGATGAGCTTCTCAAGCGGTTTGAGGACCGGATCGAGAAAGGTTTTCTCATCGCTGAAGACGCGCGCCATGTATAAGCCCAAGGGCACGCTTACCAGCGTCACAAGAATGAAGAACAGTCCAACCTGGACAATTGCATTCGTCATTAAGATGTTCCTTATGCCGCGGCCTTAGAAGTTTTCCGGCCGCAAAAGCGCGTAGACCAGGTAGGCGGTCAGCCCGGTCGCCATCACGATCCCCATTACCAGTTCCCAGGTGCTCATAGTTTTTCGCATCCCTCGACGTAGGCCAGCGCTACCAGAAAGAAGACTACCGTCGCTACCAAACAAACAACGTCCAACATGTTTGCCTCTTACATCGCATGCGCGTCGCGCGCACGTTTGATTTGCCGATTCTCGCGTCGCATCGCTATAACGTTCGACTGTTGGACCTCCTCGGTCTCGGTCTGATAGCCGGGGCAAGGTCCTGCGACGAAGCTGTCGAGCCGGCGCCGCTCTTCCGCCGCGCTGATATCCTTGTCGCCCGCGAGCCGGATAGACCCGCTGTGGTCGTCGTTCACCATGAAGGCCCACTTGCAGCGCAAGCATCGATACATATAGCGCTGGGGTTTGAACCATCTCGGCCGCCGACCCATAACCCAGATTGCATAGTTATGACGGAGGGCATTGTTGGTATTGACCTTCATTGGATTGCTCCTTGCGACGCGACCTCTGGTCGCTAGAGAGCATCCGATGTGCCATAGGAAAAAGACCGTTTTGCATAGGGATTTTCATTGTGAAATCAGCCGAGGTTTCATTATGCATGCCGCTCGGCCCTGCATAATGCATAGAACAGGCCGTGCGTTTTGGCGGATTGAAGAGATGGCGAGAGTCGCTAAGTCATCATCGCCGTTGAATCGAACCAGCTACGCCGCCTGCCCTGTTACGATCCGATGCGCTTCGGTAAAGCAGCCCTCGCACTAGAGGCTTGGGGCGCGCTACCTTCTCATCCGCGATGAAAGGATCGTTTGAATCGACTGCGCTGCGGTCTCGCGTCAGGCTCACCAGATGGTGAGGCTGGTCCTCGCGAGCCTCGTCATCGTCGTAGTCCTTCTTGGGCCGGTCTTCGTCGGCGCGATCGAGCGCAATGTCGAGACGTTCTTTTTCGTCATCGGGTTATTAACCGCCTGGATGATGGGGCAATTCAACGAGGCGCTGATCTGGGGCGCTCTCAGGGAACCGCTAGGATTCACCGCGGCGGTGCTGGTGTTCGGCGGCATCTTTCGCCTGATAAGGGGTTACCTCGACCAGGTCTTTCACCGGGTGATCGAGGCGATGGACCCGCGGGTGCTCTGCTTCACGTTGGCGATCGGGTTGGGCCTCCTGGCGCCGTTCATAACTCCCGTCGTCGCCGCGCTGGTGTTCGTCGAGGCGATCTCGATGCTTCGCTGCGGCCGGATCGCCGAGGTCAGCGCCACTATCTTTGCGTGTTTCGCCATCGGCATCGGTGCGGGCCTGACGCCGCTGGGCATGCCGGGGTTCGCGGTTGTTCTGCGCTCGCTGCACGCGGACTTCTGGTACCTCGCCCGCCTGCTTGGCCCATTCGTTGTAATTGGAGTCATTCTTTCAGCAGTACCGATGTTGTTCTTGCCGTACGGTTCCCGCCAGCCGCTGGATGCCGTTCGCGACAAGGATTCATGGAAGCTGGTCCTGCTGGTCCGTCCCGGCCGGGTGTATGTATTTATCGCCGGACTGGTCGCGCTTTCCGATGGAATCAGGCCGCTGGTCGATGCCTACATCCATCGGATCCCGAACGGACTGCTGTTCTGGATGAACACCGTCTCCGCAGTCGTCAACAATTCGACGCTCGCGGCGGTAGAGATCGGGCCGTCGCTGAGCCGCGGTCAGCAGCGCGCGGCACTGCTGGGCCTGCTGGTGAGCGGTGGGGCGCTCATCACGGGAAACATTCCCAACATCGTCGCGGCGAGCCGGCTTGGAATCACGAGCCGCGAATGGGCGAGGGTAGGCCTCGGGACTGCGGCCATTCTGCTGATTTTGACTTTCGTGGGTTTGAGCGCGCTGGCCTTTTTCCCTTAAGTCTCGTCGGGCGCTCTAAGATGCCTGAGGCCGAGCTTCTTCACTCGCGCAGTCAGCGTGGTGGGTGGGAGGCCGAGCAGATCGGCCGCGCCTCCAGCGCCGTAGATTTTGCCCCCGCTTTGCCGCAGCGCGGCCGCGATGTTGTCGCGTTCGCGGCGCTTCATCTCATCGTCCCTGACTACCTCAACCTGGTCGGAAGAGTTGCAGATCGATGCGGCATGAGCAGGCGCGGGCGATTCATGATGATCGGGAACGTCGAGATGAATGCCTCCATCAGAAGCTCGTATCACGGCTCGCTGGACCACGTTCTGGAGCTCGCGCGCGTTTCCGGGCCATTCGTAGTCCGACAATTCCTGGAGTTGTGCTTCCGACAGTACTCGCGATGGCCGATGAAAGCGGTTGCAGGCGGCTTCAAGGAATGCCAGCGCGAGGATCGCGATGTCAGTTTTGTGTTCGCGCAGCGGTGGCACTTCGATCGGAAACACATTTAGCCGGTAGTAGAGATCCTCGCGAAATTGTCCGGCGCGAATCGCCGCGCCGAGGTCGCGGTTGCTGGCGGCGATGACGCGCACCCGGATGTGCCGCGTATTGTCGTCGCCGACCGCCTCGAATTCTCCCTCTTCCAATACCCGCAGCAACTTGGGCTGCATCTCGAGCGATAGATCTCCCACCTCGTCGAGGAATAGCGTGCCCTCATCGGCAAGCTGAAACCTTCCGGTCCGATCCCGCATCGCGCCGCTGAATGCGCCGCGCACATGACCGAAGAATTCGCTCTCGAACAACTCCCGCGGGACTGCGGTACAGTTGACGGTGACCATCCGATGGTCATGGCGAAGGCTGTGCTCGTGAATGCGATGGGCAACCAGCTCCTTTCCGACCCCGGTCTCTCCGCGAATCAGCACGGTAGCATCGGTCGGAGCGACCATAGCGATTTGTTCGAGCAGGCGATGAATCTGGAGACTGTCCCCCAACAGTTTTGCGCAACCTGCGGCGGCATCGATCGCTGTCGTTGCGAGGTGCGCTACTTCCGGCACATGGGGGGACGAGGCTCTGGCATGCGCTACCGGGCGATCGGAGGGCGGTCGCTGGTCGCCGAAGCTCTCAGCTGCTGTTCTCATTAACCCTTGCTACCTTCCGTTCGTTGATGAGCGCTAGATTGCACTCATGTTAACAGCCTGTCCACAGCCAATCGGCGAAAATAATGGTTCCTCGCACGTAAAGATAAATTTAGACGATTTTGAGCGTTTTGGAACAAGACGACCAATTCGAAACCGTAGCGACCGCCGGCGAGTCGATACCCGCGAACGCGCCCGCCGGCAAATTCACGGCCCCTTGCGCGAACTCGATCAGAGCCGGCCGACAGTGCCGAGGCGCCCACATCGTCGCCGTCGCTCATCGACGCGGGGCAACTATCATCCGCGCTCGCGCGGCTCCATCACGCGATGAGCCGTATCAACTGACGCCATTTTCAAGTGCTGACTCAAATGTTGCGACCAGACGCTTGTGCAACCAGGCACTCAAGATCGTTTTTGCAGGTCCATCTTTTTCATGCGCGCGGTCAGGGTGGTGGGCTTCATTCCGAGCAGTACCGCCGCACCACCAGCGCCGTGGATTCGGCCGCCGCGCTGGCCCAACGCGGCGGCGGTATTGCGGCGCTCGCGGCGCGTCATTTAAGCGTCGGGAACAAATGCGCTCGCGTCGGAGGCCAACGCTTTCACTTCCGCAGTTTCCTTCGCGGGCGGAGTTGCGACCTCGCCAATCTCGATCCGAAGGGGACCGAAACGGGCAGTTATGACCGCGCGCTCGATGACGTTCTGCAATTCGCGGACGTTGCCCGGCCAGTGGTAACTTTGGAGTTGTCGAATCAGGCTCTCCGAGAGTTGCAGCGGCGCTCGATTAAAACGCTGGCACGCTGCTGCGACGAAATGGCGGGCAAGGACCGGCATATCCTCCTTGCGCTCGCGCAGCGGTGGGACCTCGATCGGAAACACGCTGAGGCGATAGTAAAGGTCTTCGCGGAAGCGATTTTCCTGCACGGCGTTTTTCAGATCATAGTTGCTGGCCGCGATGATGCGCACGTCGGCATGGCGCGGATGGTCATCGCCGACCGCCTGGAACTCGCCATCCTGCAATACTCGCAGCAATTTGGGTTGCATCTCCGGCGCTAAATCCCCGACTTCATCGAGGAACAGGCTACCGTAGTCGGCGAGTTGATAACGTCCGATGCGATCCTTGCTGGCGCCCGAAAAAGCGCCCTTCACATGGCCGAAGATTTCACTTTCGAACAGCTCGCGGGGAATCGCAGCGCAGTTGAGCTTGACCAAGGTGTGGTCGCGGCGTGGACTGCGCTCATGGATCGCGCGCGCGACCAGCTCTTTGCCGACGCCGGTCTCGCCCAGGATCAGTACGGCCGCATCAGTCGGAGCCACCATATCGATTTGTTCCAGCACGTGGCGAATTCCGGAACTGGCGCCGAGAATTATGGTGCCGCTGGCGCTTTCGTCGACCTCCATCCGGAGGTAGGCGTTCTCAGACTCGAGCTGCTCCCGCAGGTCGTTCATTTCCATGGAGGCGCGAGTATTGATTATGGCCCCGGCCAGCGCGACAGACAGAACGCGCAATTGCTCAATTTCCATCCGTGGAATCGTTGCGCGGGTGAAGACTCCGATGACGCCAACTTGCGCGCCCGCAAATATCAACGGAAAGCCGGCGAAGCCTGTAACCGGCTCGTCTGACCAGACCGGGCTTTCTCGCCATTCGCCGTGGGTGCGAATATCGCGAATGAAGAATGGCTCGCGGCGCTCGCTGATCCGCTTGATCTTTGCGCTGCCGTGATGAGAATCGTCGTCGATGCGGCTCCAGTCTGCGCCGGGCTGGAGCGGGCGCCCGGCGCTGGCCGCGAGGTGGAGACTGGGGGGCAGATCGCGCTCCTCGGGTTTTGCGCGACATATTTCACATTGATCGGCAGGCTCGAACAGCCAGACCCGCGCGAGAGCGACGGCGCGATAATGGCCGAGTTCGCCCACGATGTGCTGAAGCAGGACCGCGAGCGAGCGATCCTGGCTAAGCGCGGCGGCGATCCTTCGAAGACTTTCGAAACGCATTTGGGGCACCTCGAAAGACGATCACAACGAGCGGTTGTGCGGCCCGGCGGCGCATCGGCACCCAACAAGACCCGGGTGTTCCGATCAGCGCTTCGGCAGCTTTCATCCGGTTGGTACCAAGCCGGCACCAAGGGTACCCGGAGCTGAATTGGCGCGAAATCCATCGATAGAACCGGTGCGCGTGCCGGTTATCTAATTGCCTGTTGGTCGACACCATGGTTGTGTCAACTAGCTGATGGCGCCCTCCCAGAGCGGAAGCTAGCACGACCGAGGCTATTTGAACATCAGATCATCCGAAGCAAAAAGGAAACGATCGACTGGTTGTCAACTTGGATCGCTTGACAAATTTTTGACGCCTTCGCGACGCGATGTTGTAGTCGCCACCAAACCTGGTTGTGATTTCTTATCTGCGCTGCCCAAAAACCCTTGTTTAGACTGATCATTCCGCCGACCGAATGTTGGTATCGCTCATGCTATACGGGTCGCAGATAAACCTTGGGGAGGCTTTTGGGTTTATGAGTCAAAACGCTCAGCTTCGAAAGGTCCAAATTGATGTTCGTCCAATCCGGTCTGTCGCGGAGATAACTCCGCAACTCGAGCGCCGATGGTTCGAGTTTGACCGCAGCGCGGTCTTGCGTCAGATCGACGTAGTGCAAAACACTATCGACGAGAACGCCAATGAACTTGGGATGGTTGCGGTCGAAGGTGTGTTCGAGAAGCCACTCTCAGCCGAACTTCTGCGCACCTCGCGAGCGCTGCGCCTGATGGCGCAGGAACTCACGGCGCTACGGGGTCAGGTATCACGCGTCAGCCGGTATCCCAAAGCCGACAAGAAACGGGCATAGGATCGGCTACGGGATAGGCATCGCACTGCGGTCATTGGGGGTCGGTTGCGGCTCGCTTGAATCCTATGGAAATGAGCGCCTAGCGGCAATCGGCCTGCACAGGCGTTCGGCTGGCATCGTCGGCTGGCATCAGGGGTTAGAGCGATGGCTGCGATGGCTTGAAATCGTGGGATGCGGTAACCATGGCTTTGATTCGTTGCCAGGTGTCGAAGTCGTGGCCGCGAGCTTTGTCGCGACATTGCTGACACACCGCAACTCGAATTGAACGCGGACTCGCACCCGCCATCAACATCGCGGAAACGCTGGTAACCGCCGAATTCTTACCGCAGCAGGCACACATGCCAAGGCAAAGGAGCTAAAGGCGTGCCATCGAGCGGATGGCACTTCCTTAGGCCAAGTAGCGCTGCCGTATCGATTCTCCTTCCGGAGCTGACGCAGTTCGGGACAGTGTGACGAAAGGGATGGAGACTTCCCTCGTGCTTGTTAACGGGTAAGATCATCATTGTGGAGCGCTACAACCATCGGATAGCGGAAGCGGAAGGTTGTAAGAAGCAGACCCGAACGACGAAGACGCGAATGCGAAAGTGCAAAAACAAACCCACTGAACCAGCGATTCAAAGGCACGCGATTTGACGAAACAAAGCCAAATACCTCTTATGAATGCTGCCTTTTCTTAAAAGGCATCGCCTGAAATGGCGGCTGATTTCGTCGGTCCGCCAGTGCAAACCGCCTGCGCGATGGAATCATTCCGACACTTTGTCAGTTAGCCTCAGCCTTCCTCCGCTGGCGCAGCTTCGCAGCCGAAATTACACTGGGTCATAGTAGTTCACGATTTCCGACCCTCGAGATCCAGGACCTCAGGTGAGCTTCTATGCCGCTTAACGAATACCGCAAGAAACGCGATTTCAGAGTTACCTCCGAACCCTCCGGCGACGGCTTACGGCGCAAAGCCAAATCAAAGCCACTTCGATACGTCATCCAAAAGCATCGCGCCTCGCAGCTCCACTACGATTTCCGTCTCGAATTGAATGGCGTGAGGTTGTCATGGGCGGTTCCCAAGGGACCGTCGCTCGATCCCTCGGTGAAGCGGCTCGCGGTGCAGGTCGAGGATCATCCGGTGGAGTACTCGGACTTCGAAGGCGCAATCCCTGCGGGCGAATACGGCGGCGGCACGGTGATGATTTGGGATACCGGCAGCTGGGTTCCCGAGATTCCCGATGTCGACGCGGCGCTGAAAAAAGGCGAGCTCAAGTTCACCCTTCGAGGCAAGAAGCTGAATGGCTCGTGGGTGCTGGTGCGAACGCGCGGCTACGGCAGGAACGCATCCAAACCGTCATGGCTGCTCATCAAACATCGAGATGAATACGCAACGAAAGATGACGTCACGACCGCGCAGCCTCGGTCCGCGGTCAGTAAACGAATGCTGGCGGAAATCGCGCGCGACGATGGTGGCGATGTCGATCTGACCGAGGCTGGCGACCCCAAGTGAGCAGCGCGAAGCGATCGCATCCCGATTCATCCGCGTCCGATGCTGGCCACCCCGGTCGGCAAACCATTCCACAAATCCGGTTGGGTCTACGAGGAGAAGTACGGCTGCCTTCGATGTTAGTCCATCTCCGGAGAGGCTTCCTGAAGCGCCAATTGAGCGATCTTGGGATTTTTAATCACTTAGAGATGCGAATCAAACGCGATTTAGCCTATACGGCGTATTTCAGCATTCGTTAGCTTAGATGTTCCAACGTCTCAAACGATCTGCGTCGCTGTTTCCGGCTATAAGGTGATTATGGCGCTTTCTAGGTACTTTTTGCGTCATAACTAGGCACAATTTTGACACCGCTTGACCTAAAATCCGTTCTTTTAACTAGCCTCGTGTGGTAATAACTAGCTACGTTACCCAAGGGCCGGTGGGTGTCCGATAGTTGCCCGGACCGATGAGTTTCAGGGTAGATGAGATTCTCCATTGATACGCGTGGCTCGCACCGAACCTTCACGAGCGCGGCCATCTACAATCCGCCGAGAACTCATTTCGGTCCGCGATTCCCGATATCGCCCACGACACCCATAGCTAGTTTCAGAGTCCCGCGATTGCGCGGCAGCCGCGGGAGGTTTTCTCGACGAGGAACAAATGGGGGATCCAGTCAATTCTCGCCCACCTGCGCGGAGCAGGAATCGCGACCGGAGGCGGGCGGCGCCTAACGAATACGATCCCCTCCTACCGAGCCAGTACTACGACCGGGTAGTGGGTGGATGTTCTCCGAGCGGCGAATTCAAGCTCTTCTTTGCGATTCTTGAGGATGCGCTGCGTTCGTACGTGCGCTGCAAGGACTGCCGTTCCGCCCGCAAGCGGGCAGAATTCCTCGATGCGCAGCTATGGTTCCATGCGCGGGGCACGCCACATTTGTTTTGCTTCGAATCCGTCTGCTCGTTCCTCGGCATCGACGCGAACTGGTTGCGCGAGCGGTTGAAATCGCTCACTGCGACCGACTTCCCGCTGAAGCAGTATCGCACGCGCCGGCGCCGCCCGGCTCGTTCCTCGGCCCGGCGCGAGGAAACTGCTCCAGCCCAAGCGCCTACTGCGGAGAATGAGCCCGCGCCAACTCCTCTCGACGGCTGTCCTTCCGCCGAGGCGCCGAGCATCGAGCCGATAACCTCAGACAATTCGCTCGACTCAGATGTTTGAAAGGGTACAGGCGGGAAAAAGAAAGGGCCGGGCTAAAGTTGCATCGTAAGTTGGGGCGACTTACGACCATTAGCCCGGCCAGCTTGGGGACAGGCGCCGTAAACGGTTCTCGGGGGAGAGATTCAGCAGCGCCGAGTTGGTTGATAAGCAAACAACATGCCCGATGAAACGCGAAGGTTTTCCTGAGGTCGGCGTTGCGATTTTTTTTGCTGAATGCGAAAATCCTTCCTCCGCGCGAGCGATATTCGGCTCAACTCTCTGATAAAGCAGGGCTTTCGCATTTTGCCACTGAGTCGCATTTTCTCACTCGAGATTTCGCATCGATCGTTGTGATACGCACGACGTGCTATCGATGCGTGCAATAACTCTCGTCCCTGCGTCGGAACGACTGCGGAGGACTTGCGGCACCGATACCGACGTATATCGACATAGATGTCTGTCGCGAACAATTAAAGATGTCCGCATCATAAACAATTAGAGATGTCCGCTGA
>VFSW01002901.1_pt1 | contig 25802 bp, 44 predicted proteins | sample 5358111 | NCBI WGS metagenome assembly VFSW01 (sample SAMN11554181, study PRJNA540505) | mine drainage metagenome | isolation source: sediment from site ElyBrook_90M | place: USA: Ely Copper Mine, Vershire, VT | collected 2017 | reverse complement strand
GTCGAACACGATTGCTGCCGGCGGCGGTGGATCCGGCGGCTATTCGCGCAAGACCTTGCCCGCGGCGAACGTCGGAACGTCACAAGTCATAACCATAGGAGCGGCGGGCGCCGGCGGCGCGGCGGGTAATAATTCCGGGACGAATGGTGGCGATACCTCAGTCGGGGGGCTGTGCCTCGCCAAAGGCGGCCTTGGCGCATCAGGTCAATCTAGCGTACTGGTTGGCGGCGGCCCGGGTGGTAGTGGGGGTGGTATTGGCATAGGGGACTTCACTACCAGGGGCAATCGTGGAGGAGTCGGGATTTCCATATCGGAGACAACGATGAGCGCGGTTGGTGGTTATGGCGCACCAGGTGTTTTCGGCGGCGCTGAAATCTCGCTTGGTGGAATCGGCAATGCCGCCACTAGCTATGGCGCAGGCGGCGCGGGTGGCGCGGCGCAAAATTCGGCGAGCAATGGTGGTGGTGACGGCGCTGCCGGAGTGGTGATTATCACCGAGTTCACGAGCGCCTGATAGTTATTGCTTGTAGGCGTCGCCGAAGTAAAAAGGCGGCTGGATTTGCACAAACTGAAAGTGGCTACCTGCTGAGTCGAGCACAAAATTGAGCGTGATGTAAGTCGGTATGCGCGAGCAATCATTGAGCAGGTCGATCTGGCCCGAGCCGTTGTCATTAACGATATACGTTCCCTGGTTGATCAGAGCGCATTGCTGATTGTTGCGATAAAGAAAGGTTAGTTCCACTTGAACGCCGCCAGCACCGTCAAACGTCATCAGGCCGGTCGCGGGATCGTGACTCCGCAGTGCGACACTATAGGCTCCGTTCAACGAGGAATTGTCGAATGCGAAGGAGGGGCTTGCGATGAACAAAAATACGATGATTAGCCATCTCATTTCTTTTTCTCCTTCGGCTGATTCCAGTTGCGCGACTTGCAGCGAGGGCAAAGCACCGGCAGCCGACAACTCCGCGCGCGCCACGTCGCACCGCATTGCTCACAGGTACATTCCGCCCCGACCAGCTTTTTAACCGCCATGACTTATTATCATAAGAGCATCCGGCGGCTAAGTCAAGCGCTCCTCGTGATCGCATTGCTGGCGTGCGCCGTCAAGGCTCACGCGCAGCCGATCATGAACGGCGAGGCCTGCGGCGGCGACCTCTGCGGTTCCTTTCCCAACTGCAACGTCTGCTATACCCATCTGCTGTCCCCGCTGACGACGGATCAGGGCGGCACCAGCCAGGGGAACCCCCAGAGCGCACGCGGGGCAAACGGCCTCGACATCGACGCCATGCCGAATCCGGCGCCGGGGGACGCGAACTACACTATTCTCAATACGGACCGCACGGTCGGCACGACCGTCGCCTTCACTGGTGCGCGGACGTGGACGCTGCCGCAATGCAGTACGCTGAATCCCGGCCATCAGATCGAAATCTCCGATCATGTCGGCACAATCACGGCAGTTAACACGCTTACGATCACTGCCGATACTACCGTCCCTGACTTGATCAACGGTGCGGCGACGCTGGTGCTGAATGCGGCCTACAGTTCGGCGACGCTGACCTGCGCCGGCATCTCCCACTGGGCGCTGAAAGGCACGAATGGGTGCACAGGGTCGGATCTGCATACCGCGGCGAGCGGCACCTATCCAAAATCCAATGGCGCGAGTCCTGCGGTCTTCGCGGCTTCGACGCTCCCAGCCGCAGGGACCGGAAGCTGCACCAATCAGGTAGTGACGGCGAACAACGGCGATGCGGCTCCGACGTGCGCAAACGTCCCGGCCGCCGCTCTCGGCACGCAATCATCGGTGGCCGGGTTCTACCGCACCTTCCTTGCAACCGCGGGCATCACCGCGACCACCACGAACGGAAGCTCGACTTTCGTCTCGGTGATCGGCGGCGCGAATAACACGGTCGAAGCGGCGACCCAGATGCAGTTGCCCGGCATCGTCACGATCAAGAACGTCTATCTATCGTGTGCAGCCGCGCCCGGCGCGTCGAATAGCTACGGCCTGACCTTGCGGGAAGCAAGCGGCAAGGGCGGCGCGGCGTCGGGCGTCGGCTCATTCGCGATCACGACGAACAATACGACGACGGCCAGTGATACGAGCCATTCCTACACGACCACGCAGTCGAAATTTTACGACTGGGACCTGACCCTGACGGTGGGCGGGGCGAACCCTTCAGCAACGATCTGTCTGGTGTCCTTCGGGTCGGATATTTAGATGGCCGGTGTCGGCAAGCGTCTCCAGCAGCAGACCGAGGTCCGCGATCTCCAGATCGCCGGGTTCGGCGGCCTCTCGCTCTACAGCGATTCGACGCTGCGCACCAAGGAGACTTGGCAGACCCTCGATAACTTCGATCTGGTTGTTGACGGATCGATTCGCAAGGTGCTTCCGGCGCTGAAGCTGGCGGGACCCTTCACCAACGTCCTCTACCAGCAGCTCGAATATCGAAAGGCGATCAACTATCAGGGCGGCGGCCTCCGCGTCGTCGCGCTCGACTCGCTCGGCAATCTCTGGGACGTGAATGGATCGACCTCGGTGGCCTGGTCAACCAGCCTCGTCTCGAATCTGGGGACGATCCTCGATATTCCCTTCATGGGCCAGATGCAGGGGTACTTCATCCCGTTCACGATCAAGACTTGGCTGGCGGCCACGGCTTACAGTCTGAACGATTCGGTCTATCGTTACTCGGCCAGCGACGGCAATCTCTACGTCTATTTCGTCTCGGCGATTGCAGGCTCCGGCACGTCCGGCGCGACGGAGCCGAAGTGGCCCGCGACGCAAGGCTCGACCGTAGTCGATAATTCCGGCGGGAATCAGATCACCTGGAAGAACGCCGGAATCCTCAACTCGCAGCGCTTCAAACTGAATTACGGGATTGTCATCGCCAAGAGCTTTCCGGCGATGAAGTTTGTTGAGTGGAAGTACGATCCGACCAACGCGAGTGAGACGCCGACGATCACGGGGAATCGCATCGGAGTTTCGCAGCCGCTCACCCCGATTAACGTGACCGCGAGCATTATCAGCCCGAACCTCAATGGCTACACGCCGATCAGCGGTCGCGCCTACGTCTGGACCTACTACAACCCGAATACGCTCCACGATTCGTCGCCCGCGCCGTTTGTCGGCCCGACCAAGCTGGTGGATCTCGACAATTCCGGTGTCAACAAGCAGCTCAAGGGATCGCTCCTGCCGCCGCTCGTGCAGCCGACCAAGGGCAACAAGTTTCAGTCGTATCAATCGGTCTATCTCGAAATTCCGATCTCGGCGCTCACCCCGAATTACGGCGACGGCTATACCTGTATCCGCTGCTGGGCGACGCTCGACAACGGATCGACCTTCTTCCTGCTGAATACGCTCTACAACAGCGCCGGTGCGGTGATCACGAATGGCGACGGCTCGATTCCGGTCGCGACGCTGACCGCCGATCAGGTGACGAATAGCTGGACCGGCGATGTGCCGTTGCCGACTCCGCAGAATGCGGTGAACACCGCGCGCATTTTCGATGGTGCGGGCGGTGCGCCGATCAATCTGGCTCCCGACCCGGCGAATCTGGGACCGGCCTCATGGTCGGTGGTGCGCGGCGCGGCGCTGAGCGTAGTGCCGGGCGACTCGCCGACGGGGCAGGCGGCCTTCGAGTATTTTCTGACGGCAACGGCTTCGCCGGTTGAAATTTACATGTCGTCGAAGATCGCGGTGACTTCAGGTTCCAAGTACAGCTTTCAGGGCTATATCGACAATCTGATCGGCACCGGCGGCACGGTTGAGTGGCAGATCGTCAACGGGGTCGGCGGAGCGTCGATTGCCAATGCCGCCCAAGCAAATACGACCCAAGGGACCGTGCAGGCGCTCAACTGGACCGCCCCGACCAGCGGCGTCGTGCGGATTCGCGCCTATGTAACCGGCGTCAAGCTTGCCGCGGGCGGGAATGACGGCGACAAGATTGAATTATCCGACCCGATTATCCAGAAGGGCGCGACGATCTCGACGACGGCGACCACCTATCCGACGCCGGATTCCTCGTTGGTACTGCCCGCGCCCGCGCCGCTCTCGCAGAATCCGCCACCGGCGAACTGCCTCAGCGGGGCGATCTTCGAGAATGTGCTGTTTATCGCCGACTACAACGACCCGACGCGCCTCTCATACTCAAATCCGGGCGATCTCCATTCCTACGGCGTCAATTCGTTCCTGCAATTCCCGTCTGACCGGAGCTTCTCGATTATCGAATTGATTCCGGCCTATGATCGGCTGCTGGTTTCGAGCGGGCGCGCGATTGATCAGGTGCTTTCCAATTCGCCGCAGCCCGGCTTTGCGCGGTTTCCGTTTGATCCGCAACACGGATCGCTCAGCTATCGCGGATCGACCGCTTACGGCAGCGGCGTGCTGGCGCTGATGGACCCCGGCATCGCGCATCTCAAGCTGCAAATGACGCTCAAGGCGACCGGCGTGGAGACCGGCTTTACCCCCGAGACGATCCTGTCGCGACCGATCAAGACGCTGCTCGATGCGATCGACCCGGCCACAACCCATCTCGACGCCGACATTCCGGGTCAGCCGGTCGCGGTGATCGACAATACTCAGGACCTCTACATTCTCGGCTATCGGGCGAACGTGGCGTCGGCATACATGGACACGATGGTGGCAATGCCTTTGCGCGGGGCGGCGCTGGGCCAGTTCTCGCGCTTGGCGACCCTGCCGGGTAACGGGCAGATCGTGTCGCTCAAAGAGACGCAGATCGTTGCGACCCGCAAGTACGGCGTGATCGCGTTGGGCGGTGACAAGAACGTGTATCAGCTATTCGGCGGGACGCAGGACGGCACGATCACGGCGACGGCGGTGAGCCAGCCGCTCCCCACGGCGGCGGACATTGAACCCGAGCTGTGGGATACGGAGAAAGTGTTCCGCGAATTGATCGTGGAAGGGACGGACCTGACCAATTTCCAATTCTCCTTTTCAGCGGACGGCGGGGTGACCTATCCGTGGGGACCGACCACGATCGCGGCGGGCCAGAACTCGATTCTCCTTGGGATTAAGGCCATCCGCCGCTTAACGATCAAGGTGACCCACGCGGCAGTGACGACAAACATTCCAGCGATATCGCTCCTCAAGTTGAATTTTGATGTACAGGGCAAAGCGCCTTAGCATGTTTAGCGTGATTACAGCGTGGACAGAGTAGTTGAAGATTCGACGGCCAGTTAGAGCCGCCCCGCGAGATCGGCTGGATATGATCGATATGATAGGCTACGCTCAAATCGAAGCCACAGCCAACACAGGCGCACAAGGCGTACTGGATAACGAGGAGCGCTCGAATATCCTTGATGCCAAAATGTCCCTCGGCACCTCTACGTCTCGCACTTTGCGCGCTGGCGATAAGTTTGTGCGATTCGGGGTTACGTCGATAGCGCTCGCGCGCATAGGCGCGCATATAAGCTCGATGCTCATCTGGCTTTTGCGCAATCCTAGCTCGACTTTGCGCGTACATCGTTTTTTGGTGTTGCCGATAGTACCTCCTAGAATAGTCCAGTCGGGCAGGACGCTTCTCGGGATGCGCCAAATAGTAAGCTCGTACCGCAGCAGCATTTGCAGCCATTCGCTCGGGACTTTTGATTTTTTCCCTTCGGATGCGCATTTTGGCGAGAAGATCAGAACGATGCGTTCGATGGTATTCGCGCGCCTTTACCGCAAGTTCCTTGCGATGCTTTTTGCTATACTCGCGTGAATAGGCCAATATCGCGGCATGATTTTTAAGGTAGTGACGATGCTTTGCGGCGCGCAGTTTTTCAGGGGAATTGAGTCGAAACCGGCGGTTGGCTTCGCGGTGATAGGCGCGTCGCTTGTCAGGGTCTTTGAACGGCATAGCGTAAAGTATAGCACAATCGGGAAACAGCCGTAAGATGCCGAACGCGACTGGACTATACTCACTTTCCGAAATGGAAGATCGCGTGTACCGCTTGCTCGGCCAGAAGCAATCGACGGTCAGCGCGACCGGCGTCGAATCGCTGGTGAACGTGCAGGGGCAGGCGTTTTCCACGGTCGATATTGACCAGCAGATTAACGCCTCGCTGATTGCGCTCTACACCGAAGTGGTGATGAACCGCGAGGATCAGTTCTCGCAGACCTTTTTCGTCACGGTGAAGAATCAACTGGCGGGTCCCTATGGCTTTCCGGCGGGGATGCTTCAGCTTCGCTATATGGACTGGATCGACCCCGGTATCGGGCAGCCCAACGCGCTGCCGAATCAGTGGACGCCGATGCAATTTATCGACGATCCGAACTCGCAGCAGATGGCGGATAACTATCGCGGCCCGACGTGGCAGTACGATTCGAGCGGATCGGCGTTTATCCTGAACTCGCTGCCGCAGATGGATAATCCGAGCGGCGTGCGGGTCAAGGCAGTGGTGCTGCCGCCCGAGCTGGTGAATCCGGGGGACTATATTCAGGCGCGGTTCGCCCGCATCTTCCAGAATTGCTGCATCTACGATGCGGCGCTGGTGCTGGGGGAGACCGAACTGAATTCGCCCAACCCGCGCATCACCGAGGGCCGGAAGGAATGGCACCAGCGGCTCATCACGACGGCGGAGAACGCGCATAAGCCCCCCTCCACTGCAATGGTGTCAAACAGACTCCCCGCAATGACGTTCTCAGGTCGGCGGCGCGGACGGGGCGGGGGCTGGTAGGATGCCTGCACCAACCTTCGCTGACCTTTTGCAGATGCGTGACTATACGCGAAATGTAGCACCCTATTCAGCGGCCGTTGGACAGTCGCAAAAGCAGTACCCGCGATTCGCCGACATCCCATTAGCGTTGACGACTGGCGTGGGTCCGGGCTTTAGCGAAACATATCCCCCTAGCGAGTCAAACAATCCACAGCCTGGCAAATGGACAGTTCAGCTTCGCGATCCGAAGGCCATTGCGGATCGGAAGAATTGGCCGGATATGGTGTCTCTTGAGGCAATTCACGCACTCCAACAGAACGATCCCGTTTATCAGATACGCAGTCAGCAATTTATCGATAGCATGACACCGGGCCAACAAGCTGATTCGCATCGGGCCTATCAGCGGGACCGAACGGAGTTTGGAAATACAGAACCCTATGAGGAGTACCTGCCGCGCGTTCAGGCTCAGGAATATCTTCGAGGGATGCTTTTCCCGAAGGTGATACCGAACTGGGTCGGGCCAAAGGGCGAGGGACAATATACGCCGCAACAGATGGGATTGAGCAAAGTGATCCAATCCTACCTTCAGGGACGCTAACGTGCCGTTCAACGACCTCAATCCGGCCAGCTTCTTTCAGCAAGGACCATTTCCCGGACAGGCGGACTTCTACCGCGCGCTCCAATACTACATGGGCCAGATCCGCGGGCCGCAGGGCCGTGGCCCCGGCCAGCTTGCCGAGTCGGGAGCGATGGATCAGGGCGCGGCGGGCTGGTACGCACCGCCGCCGAACGTCGATCCAGGCGGCGGCGATGCGCAGGCGCTCGCAACGGGGCGCGTCGGGAATTTGAGCAACAACGCCGGTGCGGCGCGCACGGCGGGTACGGCGGCGACTAACGCGAACCAGACGAGCGCGGCTGGCGGCGTGGAGAACGTGGCGGGCGCTTACGGGCAGGACATCTGGAACACGCTCAATGCCGAGAGTCGGCTTAAGGCGGCGGAGTCAGCGCAGAATAGCGGCCTGCTGAGCGATATTATGGCTGGCATTCAGATCGCCGGTGGAATTGGAAGCGAGTTTGTTGCGCCCGGCAATCCGATGGGTGCGCAATCGGCGATGTCGGGTATCGGTCATTTCACCGGCGGCGGCGGTCCGGGCGCTGGAAGCGGGAATCTGATGAGCAGCATGTTTAGCAAATTCGGCAGCGGGTCCGGCAACCCCGACACGCCGCCAAATCTGCCGCGTGGCTACACAGTCGGTTCCGGCAACTTCAGTCCCAATACGCTGCCACCGGGCATCGACCCATCGCAGATCGCGGCATACAGTCCATCTAATGACCCGATGGCGAGCGGTTCCTTCATGGACATGCTTAGCAACATCGGAAGCTGGTTCTGATGGACATCAACGCACTCAACTCGCCGATCGGACTCGACCGCCAGCTTTCGAGCTATATCAACGAGTACATGAAGCGGCCTACCGACTTCAGCGCCGCGAATCGCTCGTTCGGCTCGATGGTCGCGAATCCGATGCTATTCATGGGGCCGGGCGGGCAGGCTGCGGACCCGAATCAGCAGGCGGCGGCGGCGGGACAGAACTACCTCGGCGAGCGGCGCGGAGCGGCGCAGAACAACATGGCGCAGCAGGGCCAGTTTGCTAATCTGCTGATGAAGGCGGGGAGCAATATCGGCGATCTGACGAATTGGATCACGCAACTCACCGCGCAGAATATGGGCGGAAGTGGCGGCGGAATCGGTGGCGGGATGTTTGGTTTCTGATGAAGATTCGCAGTTCATTCTCGCAGGCGCTCGCGAATCCCTTTGTGGATGCGCTGCTGGCGGCGAAGACCTTTCAGGCGGTTGCGCCGATGCTGCGGGGCACGGACGATTCGCAGCAATTCCTCGATGCGAGTCTGGCGAGTGGTGCGCCGGTGAGTCAGATACCGCGGCGCGGGTTATCGAGCCTGATCGCCAAGACCGGACTGATCTCGCCGATGGAGACGGCCAGTCCCGACGTGATGAATCGGGAGAAGATGGCGCTCAATCAACAGAGCGCTGAGAATCTCGGCACGGCAGTCGATTTGAGATCGAAGCTCGGACCAACGAATTACGCGGCATTGAGCAAAGACCCGCGCTTTGCGTCGATGCTCAAGAACGCTCCCGACTTCGCAGGCGAGCTGCCGGGCGAGACGAAAGAAAATAAGGTTTACGCATACAACGAAAAGACCGGCGATGAGGTCGCGCTCAAGCCGGGCGAGAAACCGCCGACTGGATATGTGACCGGGAGTTTCTTTAAGAAGCCTGCCGGTGAAACGGAGACGCAGCTATTCGAGCGCGACCCGAAGAAGTTCTCCGAATTGATGCGCGCGAAGCATCAGTTCGACAAGAGCGGAACGGCGGCTGAGGGAACCTACGCGGCGCTCGACCCGGCGAACGTGACGGTCGGGCCAGACGGCAAGACGCGAGGGGTCTGGCGGATCAACAACCGGACGAATACGACCGAGTTCACACCCGTTGCCGGCGCTCCGCTCGGTTCAAAGACCGAGAAGCAGATGCAGCCGCTGGACAGCGCCAACGATGCGCTGGCGGCGCTTGATGACCTCGATAACTCGCTCGACGCTCTCCCCCCGAAGTCGGGCATGGGTTCCGGCGTTATCGCGAAAATGACGATGGAGTCGGGGCGGCACCTGAGTTCAGATCCTGCGGTTGCGACGTTCGACTCGGCAAAGTCACGTATCATCGAAATTGCGAGCGCGCTGCGCAAGCAGAATCGGCTCAACGCTGTCGAGTTCAGAGCGATTTACGGTGGCCTGCCGAACGACTCGGATAGTCAGGAATCAGCGCGCGTCAAAATTAACAATATGCGTGCCTTTCTGGGCAAGATTGTAGCGCGTGAGCAGTCGCGGATGACTCCGAGCAGTGACCTCGGCGCGACCACGATTACGGGGCCGACGGCGGATTCTGTGCTGAGTAACCATTTCGGTGAATAGCCGATGCCGAAGCTCGATTCATTCAAAAGCTACGACGATGCGGCGGGCTATCTCTATAAGCAGTCTGACTTTCAGCAACTCCCACCGGATCAGCAGGACCAGGCGCTCGCCAAGCTGAAGCAGAAGTGGGACATGCGGCCCGGCAAGCCCGGTGAGCAGCCGGACATCACGGCACGCATCAACGCGAAGATTGGCGATGCGGTCAAGGGGCCGTTCGGCGGCGTGATTACCGGCGCGGCGCTTGGTCCTGCCGGAGCGCTGATTCATTCGGTAAGTCCGGAACTAGCGTCGCGAATCGTGAAAGGCGCGCTCCCCTCGAACAACATTCCGGCGGGAATCGACGCCGCGATGCTGGCGACCGGCGGTCTCGGCGAAGGGCTGGAACTCGGTAGCGCTACGGCTCGGCTCGGGGCGCGGTTGGCCGTGCCCACGCTTGGCGGGGCGGCGGGTGGAGCCACTGAGGGCAAGGCCAAGGAAGGGGCGGCCAAAGGGCTGTTTCAGGGCGCGGTGGGGGAAGTTGCCGCGCCGGTCTTCAACAAGATTTTTGGCTCGACGATTGGACGGCTGGACCGCGAAAAGCTGGGCGGCTGGGTCAAGAAGAATCTGCCGACGAAATTGCCGTGGCGCACGGTAGGCGACTTCGATCAAAACCTGCGCGGCGGACTGTTGCGCGAAGAAATGGGGCCGATGGTCGAGCAGGCCAATCAGAAAGTCGCGGCGGCGCTCGGCGCGAACGACACCTTTCAACTCAAAACCGATGCCGCCAACAAGTCGGTTATCAGTCCGCTGGTCGAAATGCCCGGCGGCGAGATGCGCCAGGGCGGCGTCACCACAAAGACGTGGAAGTTCCACGAAATCTTGCAAGAGATTCGTCGAATGGAAGACCTCGGACGTTATACCGGCAACGACAACGACCTGAGACTTGCGGCCAAGACAGCGCGCGTCTCAGCGCATCAGATGGTGGACGATCTGCAAACAGCGCTGAACGAGCGGCAACCCGGTCTCGGCGATTCGTGGCTCAAGCCGCGCAAGCAGTATCAGGCGACGATGACGCTGCAACAGATGTTTTCGGAGCCGGGAGTGCTGGATCCCAAGACCGGCCAGATCAACATGGGCAAGCTCCAGCAACTCGCATCTTCGTCGGGGCGCGAAGGCTATCGCGACGAATTGAAGCGCGCGGGCATCGACGAATCGTTCCTGAAAACAGCATTTCGTGGTGCGAACAATTTCGTGCGAACAGACGCGCAAGGCAAGGTCAATCCCTACTACCGGATGCACCTTGGCGTGATTCCGAGCATGGGCGCACATCCCGAACTTGCGCATCACGTCGGCTATCTACCCTACGATCTGGGGCGGGGACGCGCGCTGTCTGCTGCGCTGGTGCTCGGCCCGCATCGGCTGCTGAACCTCATCGCGAACGAGATGGGACGGAAGTTGCCGTATCCTGAACACGAGCCGAAGCCGGTCACGCCCGAGATGCCGCCAGTGCTGCCGCCCACCAAGGTTGTCCAAAGCGGCGATGTTTCACGTGAAACATCCGGCATCCGTATGGATATTCGCAAGTCGCCCGAAGAAATGGCGGCGATGAAGTGAAATTCCTGCTCCGCTCCATTGCCGGTGAGACGCTGGCGCTCGCGATGCGTTTAATCGACGAGGGGAACCAGTGCAGACTCTGTATAAAAGACAGGGAATACGGCGATGTGGGCACGGGTTTCGTGCCTAAAGCCGACTTTGAACCTTCGGTTCAATGGGCGGATGTCGTCATTTACGACTCCAACATTCAGGGCCTCGACAAAGAAGCCGAGAAGGTCCGGTTCCAGAAGCCGGTGATGGGCAGCGGCAAGTTGGCGGGGATGCTGGAAGGGGACCGCGCTTTCGCCATAGAAGCCGCCAGCCAGGCCGGACTTCAGGTTCCGACCGGCTATGAGGAGTTCGAGGGGCCGAACGCTTGGCGGGCCGCCGGCGCCTTCCTGAACACGCTCCCTGACGACGCCAACTGGGTCTGGAAGCCCAACGGCAACGGCCCCTGCTCAACCTACGTCGCCAAGGGCGTGCAGGAGTTGCGCGAGATGTTCCCGTACTGGGAAGCGCTGTGGAAGTCACACGATGAGCCGGTATCGTTTATCCTGACGCCCGCGATTGAGGGTGTGGAAATATCTACCGAGGCGTGGTTCAATGGCGCGGAATTCTTCCTCCCGAATCACACGATCGAACGCAACAAATTCTTCGAGGGCGACCACGGCGAAAAGACCGGCTGTGCCGGTAACGTCGTATGGATGGCGGGGATGGATGCCCCGCTCTATCAGATGCTCTTAGCCCCGCTGCAACCGATGTTGGCGGGCCGGTTCTGGGGACCGATCGATGTCAATGCGATTATCGAGAAACACACGAATGAACCTGTCTTTCTGGAGTTCAGTCCCAGGTTCGGACTCGACGCAATTTTCGCTTTCCTCGAATTGCTCGATTCCGATCTCGGAGAGCTGCTCGCCTGTATTGCTCTGGGTGAACGGTGCGCCAGCAAGGTTAGAGATTCGTTTGGCGGAGCCGTCCGACTGCATATCCCGCCTTATCCGATGGCTTCGGCCGAAGAAGACAAGCTCCGCCCCGTAGGTCTGCCCATCTTCGGCTGGGACGGTAAATTCTCGCGCCACTACTCCGGCGTCGAAGTGATGCTCAATGCGGACGGCGATCCGGTTTCGTCGGGGCCTGACGGCTATGTGATGGTGGTCTCGGATGTGGGCGCGACGCCGCAGGCCTCGATGGAAGCTGCGTACAGGCGGGTCGAGAAGTTACGCATTCCGACGAGCCGCTGGCGGACAGACTTGGCGGGCGTCGAATCGGATATTTACGACGATTTGAAAAAGACGGGATGGCTAAGCGCGAGTCGGCAGGCCGGAGCGTTCGCTGAGCTTATGCGCCGGTCGCGGCTGCGCGCCTGAAAAGGAGAGCCGAGTAGCTAACCTTGGTCCTCAGCCAAGTGCCCGCTCGGCTCTTTGGTCCTCGGCGCTGAGTAATGGCGATCTCGCGAGCCTCGCACTGTACGTGTAGCTGGCCGTGTCACAGCTCTTTGGACTCACGCACAGTTCCTCAGCGGCAGTCTGTTCAATTAGCACGCGCAACACCGTCCGTCGAGCGCCTGATCGAACGCAAATCTTCACTTAACAATCGAAACAATTCTGCGTTAGTTCGGCACCACGCACCAAAGGCGCGACACACGGCCGCACGGATGTCTGCGTTCCAATCGGCAGTTTGAGCTAATGCCGCAAATCGCCGTGCGGCTTCCTCAGCGCGGATCAGTAAGTGTTGCATTTCATCGGTCATTTGTTTCCTAAAATGCCGGGCGGACTGGCGTGTTCTGAATCGGCCCGGCGCGATCAGATTTATCCACGGTGGGTATTGCCTCTGAGCGTTCTTTATCGTTTACCCACGAACTCCGCTCTACCACTCTTTGGGGCTAGGACTCGAACCTAGATTCCCCGATCCAAAGTCGGGTGTCCTACCAACTGGACGACCCCAAACTGCTAATTGCCAAATGCGGCGCGCCTGATCATCACGTTGGTCCCGAGCGGCCAGATCCTGTAGCTGTCCCCTTCGCGCCGCATCCCGGCCAAGCATTGATGGTAGTCGATGATGAAGGTATCGGGGCCGACTTCGCGTTCGTCCCAGACCAGCAGGGTCGAAGTCGCGGGTGAGACCCTGCGCGAGAACTGCACGAGGTCGCCGACGCTCAAATCCTCGATGGGGATGCGGTCGCCGCGCTTGTTCCGCGCGCCCTGTCCGATACCGAGCACTTCGCCGATGAGAGGCCATTCCCGACCATCGTAGAAGGTTTGATTTAGCGCCATCTCGCAGCGGCAGTCTTCGATGCGACAACCTTCAAAGCCGTGCGAATCAGGCGGATGACGACAACTACAGTGACCCTCTAAAGTGGTTTTGGAGTCGGCGAGAATGATACCCGAATGGCTCTGCTCAGGCGGCGGCAGGCGGTGGATCAGGATGCGATTACCGTAGGGGCGGATCATTCTCCCTCACATAAATAACTTCTCTTTTGCGCTTGGTTCCTGGAGTAAACCACATGGACTTGAATCGGTCGTCGCTCACGAAGGTGAAGCCTTCAACGCGGAAATCATACAAGGCTGCGGGATCGGCCAAAGCCAATCGGACCTGTATCTCGATCCGCCCTGCGTGAACGAAAGGCACATGCTTATGTTCGACGATTACGCAGTAGTGGCCGCCCCAATCCGCCCAGCAGACTATCGCGAGTTCTTTCGGATTGGCGTCCATCCGGCGGTGTAACGTGGCGAAGTTCTTTTCTTCTTTGTACTCGGCAGATAGTCCTTCGGCGCGAAGGTAATCGACGATGGCCCACGGTTCGATGCCAGTCGCGAACTTCGCCTTGAGCTTGCGCGCGAGCGCCTTTTCGGTGAGTACCCGTTTCCCGAAACGCGCCATCACGGTCCGAACGCAGGCTGCGCCGCAGGTGTGATCGGCTTTTTGCTGATAGCTGATCATTGCCCGATAGGTTTGAGTACCAACTCGTGCGCGTGCTCGCCCTTGAGCGAATCATCCTCGTACTCTTTGGCGTAATGGTCCGGCAGAAATACGTCCGCCACGATCTCATAGCCGTAGCGAAAGAGAAATCCCGGACTGGGGTAGCTGGCGCGGCGGCAGTGCATCCGAATCCGATAGCCATTCCAGCGAAGATTCTTGTAAGCGGCGGCGGCGAGAAGCTTGCCGGTCCCCTGCCGTTGGCATTCAGGGAGCACCGCGCAATCGTAGCAATAGACTTGGCGATGATGGCCGAGATTGACGTGTTTGATCACGGTTCCCGGAGTTGTCATAATGTCCCAGCCGATAGGTTCTGATTCGTCCTCGAACAGAATCCAGCCGATCAATTGATCGTCGCGCACTACGTGCTTTCCATCAACCAACTGTTCACCGAAATAGCCGAGACAGTGACCGCTAGCTAGCAACCGCGCGAAGACTTCGACGCCTTCCCGCATCGCTTCGGGGTACGGCTGATGATCGGTGATGTACTGCGCCCGCTCCGGGCCGATCGATTTAATCACGCTGGAAGCTCCTCCTAGTTGTCAAACTAGCATCGCGCGCATACACAACCAAGATATGGGGGCAGCGGTTTTCCACCATGACGCGCGACGAAGCCGACCGCATCGCTTTCGCGCTTCTCGGAGCGCTGGTCTGGGCACTGGACGGGCATAGGGCGGATGGACTCAGCCGTGTTCATCAGGAGTTAAGCGAGGCGATGGCCCCATTGGATCTACCGCAGTCGATCCCCGCAGCGCTGGAGCGCCACAAGGGGAACGTGACCGCGGCGGCGCGTTCTCTTGGTATCGACCGCAACACGATCTACCGACATAGGAAAAAGCAGCTTGCGGGGGAGGCTTAGTGTGGGTACTGCGATTTTCTGGATCGTGCTGACATTTTCCAACGCATCCTCTTCACAGTGGCTCGGGCGGCACTCCATGACGGTCGATCAATGCACGGCGACAATGCAGTCCTGCTACGCCAATCCGGCCGGCTGCGGGGTGCCCGCGCCGACGCCACCCGTCACCGTGGTCGCGGATTTCGTGTGTATGGCGTTGACGACGCCTAGTCCGACGCCGACTGCGACGCCGACGCAATGGGTGGCCGGTATCGCGACCGGCATCCTCGGTTGGATCGTCACGATTGCGACCACGCGGCGACAGTTGCTCGACCACATTAAGGAATGCGATCGACGTTACAACGAGGCGGCGGGACGGCTGGCGGTCATCGAGGCGGATCAGAAGGAAGTGCTGCGATATTTGCGCAACGGGCGCGGCCCCGAGCCGGGCCACTAACCCCTACTCGACACATCCGCGCCCTCGCCATACACCCGCAATTAAGGGCGCGGGAGAGTTTGAAATGCTCCGAAGTTCGTTCCCTGAAGGATTCTGGAGCACTGGCCTGCGCCCGCCCAGGCAACGACGGAGCGTTATGACCAAAGAAATGCAGGATGTTAAGGCCGCTATCGCGGCGCAGCGGATCGCATTGGATGGCATGGAAGCGGAAATCGCCGCCGGCTTCACAGCGCTGCGCGCGGTGCTGGATGCGGCCAGCGCGAAGCTGGCCGTCGAGGAGCCGCCCGCTCCGACACCAGCGTAATGACCGACACTGATTATAGTCCGTCATTCCTCGATGGAGTCTCGCGCCTGCTACTCGATGAGGGCGGCTACGTCGATGACCCGGCAGACCCGGGCGGCGCGACCAAGTACGGCATCTCGCAGCGCAGCTATCCCAAACTCGATATTGCGAATCTCACGGCGGACCAGGCGAAAGAGATTTACTGGCGGGACTGGTGGCTGACCTACGGTTTCGAGCAACTGACGCCCTCGCCGGTCGTGGCAAAGTGCTTCGAGCTCGCGCCGAACATGGGCGTCAAGACGGCGATTATCTGCTTGCAGCGGGCCTGCCGCGCGGCGCTGGGCGTGCCGCTGGATGAAGACGGCGTGCTCGGGCCGCGAACGGTGTTCACGGTGAATCAGAGCGTGACGGTGAGTTCATGGCGGCTGTTGCTGGCGGCGCTCAAGAGTGAGGCGGCGGGCCATTACCGAACCATCGCGGCGGTGAAGTACCGGCTCGATACGAATGGCGGCCCGTTCCTGCGGGGATGGCTTTCGCGAGCGTATCGGTGAATATCGACCGGCCCGCGCCGCTGCCGTGGAGCGCCGTGCAGGGCGGCGGTGAGTGGCTAATCGTGGACGCAGCGGGACTGGCGGTGGCGCATTATCTCAGGGAAGTTGACGCGAAAGCGATCGTCGAAAAGATGAACGCGGCAAAGGAGAACGCAGAATGAGTTTACTCGATTCAGTGGCGAAGGACGCAATGCAGACATCATCGTATGTAGCGCCGCCGTTACCGAACCAGTTACAGGGCCAACCGGTGCCCGAGCCACCCTTGAATGTGCGCGAGCGGGTGATGCAGCAGCATCAGGAAATCGCCTACCTGCGCGAGCGCGTCGGGAATCTGGAAGCGGGCATCGAAAAGCTGGCGCGGATGCTGGTTGAGCAGATGGGACTGCAACTCTAAAGGAGGGATTCTATGGTGATGACAATTCTGGTGGTGGTCGGCGCGGTCGTGGGCGTCGGCGTGTGGCTGCTCGATCATAGCGGACGGCTGAAGAAGATCGAGCAAATGCTCAAGCTGCGGCTCTGAGCGATGGCTGAGACGGAACAGCCCGAGAAGCGCCCAGCCTGCGACTGGGACAAGGATCGCGGCAAGGTGACCTCGAAGCCCTGCGGCAGCGAGGAGAACCTGTTCAAGGTGACGCGGCGCAACGTTTACGGACAGAAGATCGAGCACGACGTTTGCGGCCCTCACCTGAATGACGCCATCAAGAAATTCAACTGGGAATCGGCTGAGAAGCGGCCCGCGCCAAGCAGGACGACAGGCTGATGCTGATGCCCGGCTCCGCGACGCTCATCAAGTACGGCGTGATCGCGCTGGCGCTCGGACTGCTGGTCGGCTACGTCAGCCTGCTCCGGCACGAGCACGCGGCGGACACGGCGACCATCGCGGCGCTCAGGCAGGAGAAGGATTCGCTGATCGACGCCAATAAGAGCTGCATCGAGCACGTCGATGCCCAGAACGCGGCAGTGACGCAGTTTCAGAACGAAGCGATCGCGGCGGCGCAAGCGGCGGCGACTCTGAAAGAATCCGCGAAGAACGCGATCGCGCTGGAGCAGGCGGCCGAGGACAAGCTCAACGCGAGTCTCGTGCGGGCGCATATCCCGAGCGACTGCGAAGGAGCTATCAAGTGGGCAAATCAGCAAGGGCCGCTGTTATAGCCATCGCATTCTTTTCAAGCTGTGGGGAGATACCGCTACCTGTTGCGGCATTGAGCCTCGTGACGGGCTGCGCCTCCGCGCCTGATGTGATCACGCGGACCGAGCAGGTCAAGGTGCCGGTTGCCGTCCGCGTCTATTGCACGCCGCCGGAAACCGCCCCTGTAGCCCTTCCGATCTCGAAGCTGGCACCTGATACCCAACCCGCCGAGACCGTGCGCGCCTATGCGGAATCCGTGGCGGCGCTCAAGGCTGCCGTGAAGGAGCGCGACACCGCGCTGGCGAGTTGCGAGGCTCCGAAGTGACCGCCGACGAATGTACGAAACTAGAGATTGATTCTCTGGAGATCGCGAGGGTCACGGTCGCGAGATGGGCCGAGCATCGTAACCCGACACAAACAGAGTTCGCGCAAGGGATGGCGCGCGTCTATCGCGATACGTTTGAGGACCTACGGAAGCGACGTGGAATAAAGCTGTGAATCGCCTCCGCGCATGGCTGGTCGATTCGCTGACGGCCTTCGACGTGTTCCTGAACGTCTTCATCTTTTTCGGCTTGCAGGACGAGACGATGAGCGCGCACGCGGGCCGCATGATGCTCGCCGGTTCGACGTGGGGGAAGATTTGCAGCTACGCGCTGGAGTATCCGCCGCTGGGCTGGGTGTTCGGCCATAAGCACGTCCAGGGCGCGATCGTGCACGACGAGGAGCGCGCGGCGGCCGTGGTCGTGCTCGAGGAAGCTGCGCAGCAGGAGGAGACGGGTGCCGACCGCAAAATCACCTAGAGTGGGCGAAATTTCCCTCGACAAAATACAGAATGCTGTGCGGATCCTGGAGGGCGCGATGAATATCGTGAGCGCCTGCCCGCGCTGCGGCTGCCCCATCTACGGGCGCGAGGCTATCGGCCCGGACGACAATGCGCGCGCGGCGGTCCGGCGGAGCTGCACCTGCGAAGTGCGATGAAGTTCCTGCAAGACACGCTCACCGGCAAAGACAATTTGACCTTCGATGCGGCGCGGCTGATCGGCGTAGCGGGCGCGCTGGCGTTCATCGTGTTCTGGTGCGCGGCGGTCTTCCATATCCATGCGGCGACCTTCAGCGCGGGTGATTCGGCGGCCTACGGTGCGGGCCTCGCGGCGGTCCTGATGGGGATGGGCGGTGCGGTGAAGCTCAAGGAGACCACCGAGCCGGACGGGACGGCGCAGGTGAAGGAATCGGCGCGCTAACCTTTCCGCTGCGTTTCGATGTAAGCGGCGCATTGCGTCAAAATAACCGTGAGCCAATCCGTGTGTCGCGAAGGATATAAGCGCGCCTTGATAGCGTTGTACATTGCATATCCCTGACCAGCGACTTCGCCGTCTCCTAAGCACATCTCCCGAATACGTTCGAGTAAACAGCCCGCTAACTCCCACGAGGCGGGCGGCATGGGGATAGTATGCGTGAGTCCAGTATCTGGTTCGTGAACGAATTTGCAGCGAGGGCAGGTATATCGCCGCCCTCTTGCTATGAAGAATTCGTCTTTAGAATACTTCTCAATCGACCACCGAGCTTCAGGACAATCTAACCCCGCTTCCCACGCCTCTTTGTGCGTCGGGTCGAGGCGATAGAGCCATTGGCGACAGACGCGGGCAGCTTGGTCGAGGGTCATCATTTATCATCGAAGACTACGCGAGTCTTTCCTTCGTGACCGTGAACAGTCACCACGTCCTCGAAGCAGGTATAGATGCCCATCGTGAAAGGTGGCACGAGCCAGAACACGACAGCCCTCCCATTCTCGGATACCGCGCCCTCAGCAACGTGGCCCGTACCGCTGACTCCGCTGGCATCTTCGTCTCGCTCAAAATGAAATCGCTTCATCGTTCCGCTCCTTTCCGCTGCGCTTCGTCCGATATGCCGCCAGCGCGTTCGCCGGATTTGAGACGCGCCTTGAGTATCGCCGCCCGCAGCAAATCGCCATCGCGTTCAGCCTTAGCCAATTCCTCAAACAGCAAATCGTTCATATTTTCCGCTGCGCTTCGATATAGGCGGCGGCGGCGAGAAGAATCGCGTCGCGGGGATTGTCGTCAATCCAAATCGCCTGCATAACTTCATCCCAAGCCCATAGGTCTGTTTGCGAAGCGTTTTCGGTGCAACACTTAGCGCGCAGCCGCTCCAGCATCGCGCCCGCGAGCGCCCACGAAGCGGGCGGCATGGGGATGTCGTGCGGTGTCAGCAAAAGCGATCTGCGCTGTCCGTGATAGCAATTATGAAAGCCTCTGTCACAGGCTAGGCCCTCTTGCCACGCCTGCGGGTGCGTCGGGTCGAGGCGATAGAGGGAGGTGCGACAGACTTCGACAGCCTTATTCAATTCCATTGATGACATGGGCACTTACATCCTTTGCGCTGACACAGAATACAGGCGGTGCGGCAGATGCGGACGGCTTCATTTAGGTCCATAGACTGCCTCCAGCACGATTGCTGCCAGAGCGAAGATGGTCCACGTGATTTGCGGAACTCTATCGGAACGCCAGCACCACGAGCACATTGCACATCCGCAGACATAGCCAGTGAAGAACTCACCGAAGGTCATCGTTCCGCTCCTTTGGCGTCGTCGGTGCGCATTGCGACTAGGGACAGTATCAACGGGCATTCATCGTCACAGGGGCCTGTGCAGGAACATCGCATCCTGCCGAGGAATGAACGGAGCTTAGCGATGCGGGCGTTGGCGGCTTCGAGTTTGGCTTCGCATTGAGCAAGTCGGCCAAAATCGGTAGCCAATTCTAATGCCCGTCGCGCCTCGTCCCACTCGCGGCGCATCTCGGCCAGCTGAATCGATTGATCGTGTAACCCCTCGATTATCAAGTTCATCTCGCGCTTATCGGCAGCAACTTGTGCGCGCAACGTGTCGATGGCGGCGGCGGCTTCTTTCGCGGTATCCTGTTCGCCCCACGTCAGCCCATCGCGCTGTGACAGAGATACCAGCGCGACCTTAATCGCGTCTAACTCGGCGTCCGGCGGCACGGCCAGCCGCGCACGGAGTTCGGTGAGGGCGGCAATGAGCTTGCGCACCTGACCCCGTAGAATCGCGTTGCCGCCGGGCACGCCATCCATTGAGGCTAATTCCTCTGAATCGGCGAGGAGTCGGTCCAGTGTCGCGTCGTCGGTCATGGCTTCTCCTTGTCGAATACTACTCGCAGCTTACGGTTCACGCGCCGAGCTTCTTTAATTCACGGTCTGCGTCGTAAGCCTCGCGGAACAGCACGAATTGCCGCCACGCGACCGCGAGCGCCGGATGGTCCGCGCGAAAGTAGCGATGCGTGAAGTCGCAGCCGGTCTTGCCGAACCGGATAATGTGAATCCCTTCGACGGTCTCTTGCGGGTAGTGGTCCTCGTGGAGATGGAGATAGGCCGCAAGCTGGATCACATAATCGTAGTACAATCCCTTCGAGGATTTCCAGTCGAGCACGGCCAGCTTGTCGCCGATCATCACGTCTGCGTCGTAGGTACCGCCGAAGCGGTGATGCTCGCAGACGAGGGATTCCTCTTTGCGCACCACCGTGAGTTTCGTCCGCGATTCCCATTCGAGATAGGCCTCATAGGCTTGCGCGGCCTGCTTGGCCTGTTCGGCGGTGAAGTCCTTCGGGACGGGCGGCGCGGCGAGTTCGCGGTCGATGCGCGATTCGATGAGGGTGTGGACGTAGGTGCCGACATCGGCGGCTTTGTCGCGGGTCTCATTGAGATTGAATCCGTCGCGACCCTGCTGCCAGGCCCATTTGAGCAGACCGCCGAATTCCTTCCAGCGGCCGATGATCGTGGTGACGCCCGGACAGTGCGTGCCGTCCGCGAGCCTATAGCCTGTAGTCGGTCGCGCCATCGGAACCCTCCAGTTCTAACTCGGGAAAGCCGCCCCCATCGAACGCCGCGATGAACCGATCCACGACCTGCGGTGTGCGGCCTTGGCCCTCGCAGTAGTCGAGTAGTTCTTCCTCGGCGCGGTCATTCAGCCCCTCGATCCAGACGGCATCGACGGTGACGAGGCGATCTGCCGCCAGCGGTCGGAGCGCGACCGCGATCGGACAGTCGGTCGCATCTTCGCGTCGCCCCTTGGGGAGCGCGGTCAGCGCATCCTCACCGCAGGCCGTGCGGAGCCGGTTCACGAAGGCGAGCGCGTCAGCCTTGATTTGCGTGATGTCAGGCATTGCCTCGCGCCTCCTCCAAGTCTTTGCAGATCGCCTCGTAGTCGGCACGGTCGATAGCGTTCGAGTGCTCGTAGCCGTAGCGGCCGATTACATCGTGGACGCGATCGCGATCGCTTCCGGCGATGGCGTACATCCGCTTCATCTGCGCTTCGCTGATGATCTGGCCCGTGAGCATCGGACGTTGCGGCGCCGGACCCTTCGCGGCCTGCTCCGCCTCGAAGCTGCGGAGTAGATCGTCGTCGTCAGCAGGCGTATCCTGCGGTCCTTCGGTGCGGCCGAACTCAGCGGCCTTCTCGGTGAGGTCCTTGAGCATCGCCACGGTGACCTGTGGCCATGCCTTGATCCCGAGGCGCGCGAATTGCGGCTTGAGCCACGCCTTGGCCTTGGCCTCGTCGCCGTTGTAGAGCCGTTTGAGCATCGCCCAGAAGGACGCGATCTGCTCCGCCGTGGCCTTGTCTGTGGGCTTCTGGCGGTCGCCGGTCAGCGAAGGATCGTTGCCATCTTCCCGATGCAGCTTTTCGCGGGCGTCGCCGAGGTCTTCAAGATCCTGCGTGAAAATGTCCGACGCGGCGGTCGCGTTCAGGACGGCGGCGACCAGGCTGCGCTTGTTCGCCATCTTGAGGACGGTGTTGTATTGATCGGCCTTGTCCGGATTGTCGGCGCGCCCCGTTTCCTGATCTTCGATCTCGCGGTCGCCGTCCGCGAACTTGGCGCCGCAACCGCCGCGCTTCGCGAAGCAGAGCCAGCCGCCGCCGTATTGCGCCTTGCCCTTGATGATCGCTTCGCTCCCGCACGACGGACAGACGCGCTGCGCCTTGCGGTAGGCATACTTCGATTCCTTCGTGGAGCAGGAACCCATCCCGGAGCCGACGCGCGTGCCGGTGGGGATGTGGTAGAGCGTGCAGGTCGAGAGGATGGTCAGGTGGTCGCCATCCGCGACCGTCGAAATGGCGTACTCCGGGTCGAAACGGAACATCAGACAGAGCTTCTCCGCGCCGGCCTTGAGCAGCGTCGGCTTCTGGCCGGTGCCGGGGATGACGCCGTAGTGCTCGTCCTTTTTCATGGCGAGCTGCATCACCTTCTGGATCTTCTCCATCTGGCCGAGGACCTGCTCGACACTCAGTTCGAGCGCGCCGGTCTCGCGAATAGTCAGTGCGGTGCCGTTTTCGTTACTCATTGCAAAATCTCCTTTTCTTTAAGCTCGGCATCGTGGGTCGCCCATAAATGAATCGCGTAGCAGTCCTTGCAGAACGGCCCGAGATGCTCTTTGCATTCCATCGTCAGCGTACAGAAGCGCTTGAGCTCATAGGGTTTGAACTTCGTTCCACAGCCGCCAAAACAAAAATCGGCGGCGCGGCGCATCACGCGGGTCGCGAGCATCAGTGGGCGGGTCATTGCGCCACCGTCCAAGCCGCGAATGCGAGAATTGTGAGGATCGCGGCGGCGGGAACGAGCGCCGTGCGCCGATCGCCGACGCGCAAGTTCATGGCAATCAGCCCGCAATTAACGGCGATGCAGGCCGCATCTACGGTCAGCATGGTGAACTTACTAATCACTGTGCTTTCTCCAGTGCGGCCTTCGCCCGTGCGAGGTCCTTGAACACGCCGCGATAGCCGATCGCGGTCGCGCCGTCGTAGGTGTAGCCTTCCCAGCCGTTCTCGTGTTGCCGCCAGATGAGCGTCGCAAAGACGCGCCCCGTCTCCCGACCGTAGCGACCGCGATACGCGGGGCCGCGGAGGAGCCAGCTGCGGACCTCCATGCGATGCCCGTCGATGTTGCGGACGTAGTTCTCCTCGACCCACTCCGGGCTAAAGGACAAAACCGGCGTGCCCTCGACAGGTTTTGTCTCTTGGGGCTTTTCCAGTGCGGCATAAACCGCATCGAGGGCGACGCTCATGGCCTTGGCGCTCATCGGGATTCCTCCTTTGTCCTTTGCGCTTCTAGCGCCTGAAGTAGCCGCACGATTTGCAGGACTTCCCGCAGCTCGTCGCGGACGACCCTCAGAAGCGCTATCAACCGTTTCTCTTCGATCTTCATCGGGCGACGCTCATGGCCTTGGCGGCGCTCATCGCGTGCTCCGACGGAGAATCGTCCGGCACTGGATCGTCTTCTGCCTCGCTCCGCAAAGGCTCAGCAGCGCGCGCGGCCTGCTCGCGGCGATATTCATAGACCTGCTCGCCATATAGCCCGCGCATCAATTCGTCGTCATCGTCGTGTTGGCTCATCTCCGTCTCCTTCGTCGTGGGAACCCGCTGCACCGCCCGGAAGCTGCCGTAGCTGCGTCCGATAGGCCTGCCGCCGTCCTCAGGGCCGAAGCCCGCAATTCCCTGACTGGACGGAGCGTAACAAAGTTGCGCGGTGATGTCAAACTAAAATTGGATTCAATGACTCGGATGCGTAAGTATATCTCTCAATAAAGGTGTTTGTATCCCTTTACGGACGTTTGCGGCAGTATGCGGCTATCCAACGAAATAGCGATAAATCCGCGTTAATCGACGTGAATCGCCAAACGCCTGTGGATGAGTTTGGGTGCGAATTAGTTCCGTTCGGAACAGATACCCAATCTATGAAGTTAAGTTTGACATGGTGCGCGGCCTCGTGTATCGTCGCTTCCCATGGATGTGGCAGTCGTGGCGGAAACTTCGATAAACTCTCCGGTCATGAGAAAACCAAGAGAGCTAAAAGACTCGAAGCCGGTTCCGCTGAATAACATTTCGATCGCCGTCCTAGCCGCAGGCGTCCGGCTGGGCGCGGTGGGCACCGGGCCGGGAACTTCTCCTGACGCGCTCTATCGGGATTGCGTGAATCGGCTCGCTGGACCGCTCAAGGTCGTTCCCGAGGCGATTAAGGCGTGGGTCGCCAAAGGCACGATGGGAAAGGCGGAGACCCGGAGTACGCGGACGCTATCCGCGCTATCGGGGATTCAGATTTCGCTGCTCGACCCTGGGCTAGACGAAGCCGAACCTTCGGCGAAATAGTGCGGTTGCGGCGGTCAGCGATTTAGTTGACCTAAAAGAGGACGGGGGGTTAGCGTGCTACCACAAGGAGTCAACGGCGTCGCTGCGGAAGATGCCGCTCCGACAGAAGGTATGGCTAAGGCCACTATCTCCTACAAAACCGTCGCGCAGGTTGCCGACCTAGTTCAGTACAGTCCTGCGACAGTCAATGGCTGGATTAGGCGATTCCGTCTTGGTCCCGCGCACGGCGTTCACTTCATGGGCAAAAGCTATCGCATCGACTGGGAAGTGTTCGAGCGCGAGTTTGTTCAGAAGAGGCCACGGCGCAAGGAAGACTGATGGCCTCGCTGATCATTCCGGTGGCGACGGATATCGCCGAAGAGGAGTACGCCTATTTCCGCTGGGAGATCGCGCGGATCGATGCCTATGCCCTCCCCGTCCTGCGCCGGATCGATCTGGACTACTGCCGTGCGCGACTCCGCGAGCAAGGAGCCGAGCAGTTTGCATGGCCTCGCTGATCAGCCACAAGGGACGGCTAGGTTGATGGCTATCAAATCGAGCGTGCGCGAACTCGAAGCCTTACTGCGACAGATGATTCTCAACGCCTCAACTGCTGCGGCCCTCTGTCACGGTTACCGCGATGATAAGGTGGCCTCACTGTGCAAAGACTTTGAATATATCGTGCGAGATGCGAGCAAAGCGCTCCTGTTGGTTTGTGATTGATGGCTAGCCTGATCAGCCACAAGGGAAGATTGCGCTGTCAGTTTTACTGGAACGGCAGGCGCTATCGTGAATCGCTGGGGCTGGCCGACACGCGGGATCATCGACGCGCCAAGGTCCAGTGGCTCCGCGATCTGGCCTCCGCGCTGAAGCAGCCGGACTTCGATTACGCAAAATGGTTTCCGTCCAGCCGGCGGCCTAACGTGGAGCTAGCGTCTGATCGGGGGCCCCTCGCGCTTGGCGCATGTGCTCGCCGCTGGCTGGCGGACGAGATGGAGACTGTCCGCGAATGGAGCGTTCCCGCTGAGCGCGCGCCGCGCCGACCAACGGTCATGCGCGAGGCCGCGCTGGTCGAAGACTTCTGTGCGAGTCTCCGGCGCCGCAATATCCTTTTTCGGCGCGAAGTTGAGTGTGACTTTGGTCGCGTCGACGTCCTGACGGGTGCGCGTGCCTACGAAGTCAAGTACATCCTCGAACAGCGTAATTTCGCGAC
>VFSW01002900.1_pt1 | contig 25816 bp, 24 predicted proteins | sample 5358111 | NCBI WGS metagenome assembly VFSW01 (sample SAMN11554181, study PRJNA540505) | mine drainage metagenome | isolation source: sediment from site ElyBrook_90M | place: USA: Ely Copper Mine, Vershire, VT | collected 2017 | reverse complement strand
GGGCGATCGAGACGCCAGCCCGGAACCGACTCAGCTCCGATCGGGCGGGAGCGTACGGACGACCGAGAGGTGTCGACGCTGGGCCGGGCGGGAGGGCGCCGGCGAGCCACGCGACGCCTCGAGCAGCCGCGGCGTGGAGGGCCTGGGCGGTGGCGGGAGCGTAGTCCTGGAGGCCGGCGGGGACGCCGCCTTCGGACGCCGCAGCGAGCGCGCCAAGGTCACCAGACAGAGCACGGAGATGACGGCCATCGTCATAGGCGACCTCCGATGATGTGGGCGTCGAACCGGCCGACGCAACCCCCGACGCGCCACCGAGGAAGATCCGCCCCACCCGGGAGTTGATGCCCTTCTCCGTGGCCTGCGCCGCCCTGTCCAGCGCCGACAGCGCGCGGAGAGCGACGGCCGGCCGGCGAACGCCGCTCGTCAGGCCGCCGATGACCGCCTTCGCCGACCGCGGGACGAGGTAGTCGGCTGCCATGCCTGCGACGCCGAAGCCCTCCGGCGCGGCGCCGATGGGCGCGGCGCTCACGGTGCGCCGGAGCGGACCACCGCGCGCCTCGTCGAACAGGCGCGTCACGGTCGCGCGGTCGACCGCGGTCTCGGTGGTCTGCCGGGCGGAGCGGATCGTCGCGAGAAGATGGCTCGACCCCTCGACGCCCATCTCCTCCTGGTGCTGCGCCCATGCCTCGGCAGCGTCGAGGTAGCCGAGCCACCCGGCGGTGCGGGCCCTGCCGGAGGTCTTCGCCATCGACTGCACCCACGTCTCGATGCGGGTGGGCGCGGGGCGGAATCGGTCGACGCCGGTGGGCGAGGTGTACTTTTCGAGCACCTTGGTCGACGCGGCGTTGCGGCCGGTGCCGATCTGCCGCTCGGCCGACAGCATCGGGGCCTCGAGCCCCATCTCTCTGCCGTAGAGCCTGGCGGCGTCGCCCCAGACCGACTCGTCGCGCAGCGCCTGCGCTGGGACCCGGAATGCGCCGCGCAGGATGTTGATGGTTGGACGGTCGGCGGCCGAGATGTTGCTGCCCGACTTCGCGAGCCCCTGGAGGCGCTGCCGCAGATCATCGAGGAGGGCGAAAACCTTCGCCGGCTGGCCGGCCACGGGCGCGGGCAGGCCAGGCGTGCCGGCGGCGCGCGCCTCCGCGGTGGGGCTGTAGCGCGTCCAGGCGTCCTCGAGTTCGCCGCGGAAGTTCGCGACCAGTTGCGGGTTGTAGCGCGCGGGCGTCGCCTCGAGCTTCTGAAGAGTCCCGCGGAGCTCGTCGTAGACGTCGAGGAACGCCCGGTTCGCCGCCTTCGGCTCGACGTCGGCTGTCGTCTGCGCGATGTGGTCGAGCCAGGGGCCGCGGCGGTAGGAGTCGAGGGCGGACACGACGCCCTGGTAGGTGTCCCCGACCGCCGAGGTGAGCGCTCCCTGGACCTCGGTCATCGCCGCCGGGTCCCTGAGGAGATCCGGGATCCCATTGACCAGCTTCTCGGCGAGTTCCGGGTCGGAACGAAGCACGGTCCGCGCGAATCCGATGCCGGGGACCCGCTTCTCCAGGCTGGCGATCTCGTCCGCCGCGCCGAGCACGATCTTTGCCGTCTCCGGGTCGGAGTTGAGGAGTGTTCGCAAGACGCCCGGCGTCGCCCGCTCCATGTCGACGATCTTCGGCGTGGAGAGCGCGAGATTCACCATCTCCGGGTCCGCCCGGGTCAGCGCCGTGAGCGACCCGGGCGACGCGTCCTCGAGTCCGGCGACGACCTTTGGAGCGCCCAGGATCGCCTTCGCGGTCTCGGCCGGCGCCCTGAGGATCTGCTCTGTCGCCTGCGGGATCTCGGACTCGATGGCGTCGAGCGCGGGCTTGCTGGCGAGCGCCGCGTCGAGGGTGCCCTCGGGGGCGGACGACGCCTTCTTCGCGACCCAGGAGAGAGCGCCCTTGGCTGGGCCGCCGAGGAGCCTCGACAGGCCCTTCGCGGCGAGCGAGGTCGCGCCGAACATCCCGCCGCCGAACAGGGCGCCGAGGCCGATCTGGCCGATGATCGACGAGGCGGTCGCATCGGCGTCCTCGCCGAGGAAGTGTCGCTCGAGCGCGTCGGCGCCCGAGAACGCGGCCCCCTGGAGCGCGCCCGAAGCCACGGAGCCCGCGAGGCCGCCTCCGAGGCCTTCGCTGACCGCCTCGCCGGCGCGCATGACCATCCCGGGCGGCGACCACTTCGCGGCGCCTCCGAGGACGTCGCCGAGGCCTAGGGGCTCCGCGGCCTCACCGGCGCCCGCGGCGAGGCCGCCGACTCCGTCCAGCTCCGGGGCGACCGCCCCCGCGACCTCGGGAGCCGACGCCGTTGCTGCCGCCGCTGCCGGAGCGGCCTCCCCTGCACCGCCGAGCGCCTCGGCGATGGTCGGCGCCCCTTCCACTGCCACGGCCTCTGGAGCGACCGCAGCGGCCTCCGTGGCGCCCGCGGCGACGGGTGCTGCCGCAGCCTCGACGGCAGCCGGAGCGGCAGCCACCCCCGCGCCCTCCGCTGCGGCGCCGGCGGCCTCGGCAGCCCCGGCCCCTTCCGCTGCGGCGCCGGCGCCTCCCGTGGCAGCAGCGATGGCCGCGAGAGGGAGCGCCGTGCCGAGGAAGTGGGAGACGGGGTTCTGCTTCGCGCGCTGCCGGATCGCCTCCGCCGGCACGCCCAGCCCAGTCTCGATGGCCGCACCGAAGCCCGGGGCGAGCATCGACAGGGCGGCTTCGCCGAACGCCTTCGCGGCCTCGGTGCCGGATCCGTAGCGCTGGGAGGCGATCCAGTTGGACGCGTCCTGCGGCGAGGCCAGGCGGTAGCCCTCAAGGACCCTATCCGGCCCCCACGACGAGCGGTCAACAAAGCGAAGCTGCCCGAAGGGATCCCACGCCGGGACCTCGTTCGGCGCCGGGAGCCACTTCGCGTCCTCCGCCGAGGGCTGGGGCGGCGAAGCCGTCGTCTGCGGGGCGTCGGACATCGGCTACATCCCCGGGACGCGGCCGAAGGATCCGGCCGGGGTCGCTCGAGCAAGCCCCCGCGGAGCACGGACCCCGAACCCGCTCAGGATGCCTCCGCCGATCCGGTTCATCTGCGCCTGCGCCGCTATCAGCTTCTCGATGCCGGCTCCGTTGGGCGCGATGATCTCGGTCGGCGTCGGTAGCATCCCGGCAAACAGGTCCGCCTCGCCGGAGGTGAACCTGTTCAGTTTCAGGGTCTTGTTCATCTCGGTCATGATCCCGGAGTACAGGACCTCCAGATCCGACTTGACCTTGGTCGGGATCGCGGAGCCGGCCTGGATCGGATGCTCGTCGACCAGCTGCTTCATGGCGGCGAGGTTGCGACTGACTTGGTCGATGGAGTTCAGCGCCGTCTGCGTCTCGTCGCGCACCTTCTCCGGCACGCGGGTCAGCGCAGGCGCACCGGTCGGGGAGAGGCTCGCCGGGATCCGAACGGTCGTGTCGTTGTTCGCCTTCACGACCTCCGCGCGGCCCTTCATGGAGAGTTCGCTCGGCGGCGGCAACTGCGTGTCCGAGGGGAGGTAGCCGTCCTGCCCCTGGTTCATCGAGTTCATCATGTAGAGGTTGAAGGCCATCTGCTGCTTCTGCTGCATGAGCGAGAGCAGCGGCGAGATCGTGGACTGCTGGATCTGCGCCTTGAGCGCGTCGGCCCTCGCCTGCGCCTCCGCGCTTCCGGCGCGCGCTCCGGCGAGACCGATCTGCGCGGCCGTCGCGGCGCCGATCCGCGCGTAGGCCACGGACTGCGCGTTCTGGAGGTTGCCGTACTGCTGCATGAGGCCGGAGAGGAGGTTGTTCTTGCGGCCGAGGTCGACGGTCTGCTGTTCGACGTCGCGCTTGATCGCGTCGTTGATCATCTGGGCAGCCATGTTCGGCTGCCCGGTGAGCCCCGACCCGAGCCCGGAGAGCGCAAGCCCGATGGCCGACATGACCTTCTGCCCTGCGCTCTGGGTCGACCAGAACCGGTTGAAATCGACCTTCTGGTTCGCGACATCGCTCTGGGTCTGCGAGATCATCCCCTGGATCTGGTTCATCACCGGGGCGAACTGGTCGGAGACCTTCTGCTGCGCGTCGAGCTGGGTCTGGTAGGCCGATGCAGAGTCCGCCGCCTTCTGCTTGTCGGCGGCGGCCTGCTCCTCGGCAGCCTTCGACGCGGCCCCGGCGGCGCCCTGGATCATCTGGCCGAAGCGGTCGTAGTCGACCATCGGGAACGGCATCGAGGCGAAGCCCGCGCCCGGGGGTGGAGGCGGAGCGAGATCGCCAGGGCCGGAGGCGGCCGGGGGCGTGGCGGCGGTCGATGGTGCGGCCGGCGCAGCGGGACGAGCGGAAGGCGCGCCGATGGGGAGAGGCGCCTGGTTGGGCGAGCCCGGGAACTGGCCCGCGAGTACGCTCGCGATGCTCGGCGAGTCGCCGCCGATGGGGAGAGGCGCCTGGTTGGGCGAGCCCGGGAACTGGCCCGCGAGTACGCTCGCGATGCTCGGCGAGTCGCCGCCGACGGTGAGCCCCGGGGCGCTCTGGGGCGCCTCGGGCGCTCCCGCGACCGGCGCCGAGTCAGGGACGTTCTGGATCGCGGCGTCGGTCGCCGGGTCGCCTGTGAGCGACAGGCCGGGAGCGGGAGCAGACGCGCCCTGGGCCGGGGCCGAGTCGTCGTCGGCGGTCGGCGTCGCGTCGGGATCTGGGACCGGCCCTCCGTCGTCCATCCGCAGGGGCGCGCCAGCGCGCGGGAGGAGATCGATCGCGGCTCGGAGTGCGGGCGGGATCGCGCTCTTGGGGACCGCGTAGGCGCCCATCCCGTCCGCGTGGACATGGAGATGGGTCGGACTCTCGCCGATGACGACCAGCATCCTAAGCCTCCGCCTGCCGCGCCCTGACGAGCCGCTCGAAGCCGCGCGAACTCCGGCGGCGCTGGATGTGCTCGATGAAGTCCCGCGCCTTCTCCGGCGCGTCCGGCGCCTTCGTGACCGAACGGGGAAGCACGATCTCCCCGGGGGAGAGCAGCGCGCGGACCTTGTCGTTGCGGAGCGAGTCGCCGGGGACCTCGGCGCGCCCCGGGACGACGACCGGGGCGCCCCCGGTCTCGAGCGGCCGCGCCTCGCCGCCATCCGATAGGCGCTGCAGCATCCCGGCGGCGTGGAGCCGGTCAAGGTGGTGAGCGACGGCGACCTGGGCCGCGAGGTGGCGGGGCGACGGGATGGTTCCCCCGGCGGCGCGCTGCACGGGGGGCTCCTCGGCCGGGACCTGATAGGCGCGCTCGAGATCAGCGCGATGCTGGACGATGGCCGGGTAGCCGGTCAGGGCGGTCGGGAGATGGCGGGCGATGGCCTCGGCGCCGGCCGGGATGGCGCTCGCAACGGCGCTCCCGACCAGGTTCGCGACTCGCTGGCCGAACCCCTGCGGCGCGGGCTCCTGGGGCTGCGGCTGGACGGCGGCGGCCTCGATGGGGGGAGCCTGGGGCGTCGATGCGGCGGCGCGCGGGGGAGCGTAGGCTGGACGCACGGGCTGGATGACGGGAGCCGCCATCCCCTGGCCGCCGGATCCGCCAGAGGCGTAGTCGCCCGGGATGACGACGGTCGGCTGGGCCGACTCGTCCGTCGCGGGCTGCGTCTGGTCGCCCTGGAGCGCGCCGGTCAGGGCGGCCCGGCGGCGCGCGAGCACCTGGCGGGCGAGGTCCCTGTCCGAGGGCGGGATCTCGATGTCCCCGCCGGCGGCCATGCGCTTGCCGCCGACACCACGGGAGAGCATCCACCGTGCCAGATCCTTGTCGCTGGCGCCCTCCGGGAAGGATGGGACCTCGCCGCCATGGGCGAGGACCATCCCGGCGTCTGCGGCCGCGCTGGCGGACGGAGCCACGGCGCCCGGCGTCGCCGCCGCGGGCGATGCTCCGGGCATCATCGACTGCAGCGGACCGCCGAACACGCTCCCCACCGCGTTTAAAATCCCGCCGATCGCCTGCCCCTGCATCTGGGCGTTCTGCTGGGCGACGGCAGAGTTGATGCTGGCGAGCCCGAGGTTCTGCTGGATCGCCTGCTGGTTCCCGGTGGCGAGCGCCTGCTGGAGGACCTGCTGCTGCTGGAGATTCAGGCCGCTCTGCTGGGCCAGCTGCCCGATCTGCTGGCCGACCTGGGTCGACGCGAGGTTGCCCGCCATCCCTGCGCCCTGGAGGCCCATCTGGGCGTACTGGCTCTGGAGCCCCGCCTGCGCCTGCGCCTGCTGGCTCTGGAGGCCGGCCTGCTGGGCGATGATCCCCGCCGCCTGCTGCTGCGCCGCCAGCTGCTGCTGCGCCTGGAGGGTCGCCGCGTTGCCGGCCGCCTGCTGGAGCATCCCGGCGCCCGCCCGAGCGGCCAGACGCGCGGCCGTCGCCGGGTTCAGCCCCTTCTGCGAGGCGACGAGCCCGGCCGCCTGCTGGATGCTCTGGGCGACGTTCTGGCCGTACTGCGCCTGCGCGGCGTTGGGACCGGTGCCGTTCGCGACGCCCTGGACCTGGCCGAGCAGCGCCTGGCCCTGGCCGAGCGTCTGGTTCGCGGCGCTGTAGTCGATGTTCGATGCTGCCGCGCGCCCGGCGTTCGCCTGCGCCTGCTGGTTGATCTGGCCAAGTGCGTCCTGCTGATTCGCGACGCCGTTCTGGCCGGCGAGCTGCTGGCCGAGCGCCTGCTGCTGGCCGGCGAGCGCGCCGCCCGCGGTCGTGGTCTGGTTGACCTGGTCGGCCGTCGCCCCCGGCGTCGTGGTGACCGGGGTCGCCCGGAACTTGTTGGCGTGGCCCCCGAGGATGTTCCCGATCCCCGAGCCGATGTCGCCGACCGCGTTGCCCAGCGAACTGAAAAACCCCATGCTGCCTCCTCCCAGGGGGACCGGTGGACCGGCCTACCCGACCGTCCGCGCGACCGGCAGCTTCATCGACCCCTGCTTGAGCCCCACCTCGAACGCGATCGAGGACAGCGAAAACCCCTCTCCGAGCGGAGCGGGCGCGTCCTGGATGGTGATCTGGATCGCCTCGCACTTCTGCCGGGCGACGTGAACCATGAACTGGTAGAGCGGGAACGCGCCGCCGTAGACGGGGTCGCCGCCGTAGTAGGTCGATCCCTCCGTCGTCTGCGCGATGAGCGTCGCCGTGTTGATGTTCACGACCTGGGTCGGCGCCGGCTCGTAGTCGTAGGCGATCGAGATCGTCAGGATGTGCGGGCTCTTGTATTCGCCGGCGAACAGGACCCGGCGCACGCGCTGGAACCCCTGGAGGCCGGCGAAGGAAATCCACCCCGTCTGCGCCAGGACGGAGATCGCCCGGCCGTTGTCGTCGAATGCCCCGGGCGTCTCTTGCAGGATGAGCCCGTTCGCCTCGACGCCAGCGACCGCGCCGTTCCATGCCGCGGCATCGACGAGGGCCAGCGACGGGTCCGATGACCACTGCCCGACGAAGTAGTCGTAGACGAGCACGCCCCCGCCGGCGAGGTAGAAACGGACCTCCGTCGAGGCCGGGGCGACGAGCGCGCGGACCACGGTCTGGCCGGCCAGGAGACCCTCGACGGGAGCGCCGACGTAGGACACGCCGAGACCGCGGTCGAGGAGGAAGAGCCCCTTGGCCGACTGGAAGAACATCCCCGCGGGCGTCGTCACGACCGAACGCGGATTCGAGCACCCGACGTCGAAAGGGAGCATCTGCGCCGGAGCGAAGTCGGTTCCGCTCCCGTCCGCCGCAAGCCCGTCGCCGACGACATAGGCCATGGACGACGCGCCGAACAGGACGAGCGTCGCGTCCAGCTGCCCGGCCGCGGTGATGCCGCCGAGGCGTCGGTCGACCTCGTTGACCAGGGTGTCGGAGAACTCGACGGGGACGCCCTCGAGCGCCGGTTTCGAGTACCAGAACTGGTTTCGGTCCTCGCTCGGAACGAGGATCTGGCGCCCCTTGAAGTTGGCGAGGATGGCCGGCGCCGGCGCGGCGATGTTCGAGACCTCGCCTCCGGTCGTGTAGAGTTGCTCGTTGCCGGCGATGGACGCGTCGGGGGCGCCGTCGGTGATGGTGAAGGCCGAGAGCCCGTTGGTGTAGGTCGCGAGCGCGCCACCGACCGGCGTCACGCGGTAGAAAACGCTCTGGTTCGCCTGCGTTCGGTAGAGCACCGCGAGCGGAGACGTCGGCTTCGACGTGAGCGTGAGCCCGCGGACGACGATCTGCCCCGACTGGCCGGCCAACGCGGTGAGCGTCACGGGGATCGATGGCGCCGAGCGGTGAACGAGTCCCTGGGCGTCGGTCCATTCCCAGACCACCACCCACTGGTACGACCCCGCCGACAGGCTGCCGCCGCTGGCCAAGGACCCAGAGACGATCTCGGGGTACCAGTGGAACCCGTGTTCCGCGATGGAAGATCCGTCGAAGGACCAGAGGATCCCGCCGGCCAGGTGGAGGTCGTCGGAGAGCTCGAGCGCCGTCAGGGGTGCGGTGAAGTCGAACTTGCCGATCTGGACGCCCAGCTGGAACAGGACGGAGCCGCTCGCTGCGCTCGAGCGATACGCCTCGAGGTACGGAACCCAGTAGACCCCGCTCACGATCGAGGAGACCGACGGGAGGATGTTGTGCGCGACGAAGCCGCCGCCGGTGCCAGGGGCGACCTTGCCGATCACCGCTCCGGCCGTGAAGTCGTAGAGGAAGTAGGTCGGCTGGAGCGTCGACGAGAACGCGAGCAGGCAAAGGAGGTCGCCGCCGTACGCGAACAGGCGCGAGGCGACGCGAATGCCGACTTGTGGGAGGTAGTTCCCGGTGGCCGCCCCGGCCGAGGAGATGAAGTAGAGCGTCGTGGTCCCGTCGTACGCGTCGACCGCCTGGATCTCCTCGAGCACCGCCATTCCGGTGCCACTCGCGATCGCGGTGACGTTTCCGTTCGTCCCGGCGGGGTCCACGACGGTCGGGGAGACGAGAGATGTGAGCAGGTTCCGGTCCCACTTCATCTCCGTGAGGCCGCCGGTCGCCGTCCAGAACGTCCAGATGTTGCCGCCCGAGTCGGGGGCGACGGCGATGCCGTATGCGGTCCCGATCGCTCCCGTCGGGTTGGCAATCGCCGAAAAAGACAGCGCCGCCGTGATGTAGAGGAGCGAGATCTGGTTCGCGCCGGCATTGTTCACGAACGCGACGTAGACGCGGCCGTTCGCCGAGACAGCGTCGTAGGCGACCGCTGCGGCGAGCGCGCTCGTCACCGTGATGGGCGCGGGCGGGCTCGAGGGCGCCGCCGCCGAGAGCATGATCGCCTTCAGCGCCGTCCCGCTGGTCGTGTCGGCGTAGAGGATGAGCACTCCGCCGCCGAGGAGCACGCAGCGGGGCCGGTTGCCGCTCGCGGTCGCCTGGACGTCCGCGACCACCGGCTGGCCCGACGCGGTGTCGAGGACCGAGTAGCGGACGCCGCCGCGGGAGTCCTCCCAGGCGACGACGGTGATCCCGAGTGGATGCACGCAGGCATCCGGCGAGGTCTGCGCCGACGTGTTGCGGACGACGCTCGTCGTCGAGACCTGCAGCGGGATGAGCGATCCCTTGCTCGTTGCGCCTGCCGCCGAAAGCGAGTAGCCCTTCGCGCCGTCCGCGACGAACAGATCGCCCTTGTAGGTTGCGACCGCCCTCCCGGCCGTCAGCGTGGCGCCCCCGGGCAGCGTCGCCGCGACGGGCTCGTAGCCCGCGCGCTTGACGATCCTCCCGGGCTTCGTCAGCCGGCCGTTCTGGAGGGTCGTCAGCTTGCCGGCGGGGAGCGCGCGCGGATCGGTCTTGGTATCGATCCCTTGCGCGAGCGGCAGCCCGACGATGGAGCGCGCGAGCGGCATCAGTTCGCCATCGAGCAGGAGACGAAAATGTAGTAGAGGTTCGCGCTTGAGAGCGTGACCAGCGAGGTGCCGGCGGTGTTGAGCACGTAGGCGTTCAGGTACTGGTAGCCCGACCAGGTCCCTGAGAGCGTCATCGTTCCGGCCGGCGAGTAGGTCGAGTAGCGCGGCATTTCCCAGACGTACCGGACGTTCGTCGCGTACTGGTCGGCCGAGTGCGCCGTGCAGGCCATGAGCCCCTGGCCGGCGACCTGGCCCGAGATGCCCGAGAAGGAGAACTCGAGGGCGACGCTCGAGTTGATCGAGAGGGATACCGACGGGGTCGCGCCGAGCGCCTGGGCGATCGGGGAGAACCCGTAGATCGAGGTCGCCGTCCCGCTGCCCAGGAAGTTCGGCGCGCCCGAGATGATCTGTACCCATCCCTGCCAGACCGGCAGGTTCTGGAGCGTCGACAGGATCGCGACGTCGGTCATCGCGCTGGGCGTCCCGAACGTCTGCTTCGCGTTGGTGATCGTCGTCGGGGCGATGTTGGCCCCGGTGATGGTCGCCGAGGCGATCTGGCCGCCGGTGATGCCGGCCGTCGACGACAGCTGGGAGCCCGCGATGTTCGCGGAGGCGGACATCTGGGTCGTGGTGAGCGTGCCGTTCGCGACGTTGCCCGCGGTGATGGTCTGGCTCGCGATGTTGGCGCCCGTGACGGTCGCGCTCGCGAGGTTCGACCCGGTGACTGTGGCGCCGGCGAGGTTCGACCCCGTCACGGTCGCGCTCGCGATCTTGGCGCCGGTGACCGTGGCGTTCGCGATCTGGCTCGCGGTGATCCCGAGCGGCTTCACCGAGAGGACGCCACCGCTCATCTGCAGCGTGGAGTTGTCCGGCGCGAGCGCGGCGGCGATGGCCCCCGTCGCATCGATGGTGACGATCTGGGTCGAGACCGGCAGCGTCAACGGCAGCGTGAGTGTGTAGGTCGAGAGGAGCCCGGCCGGCGGGGTCAGGGTGATGTTCGGCGTCCCGGTCGCGAGGTAGAGCGAGAGCTCTCCCGACGCGATGCCGCCGTGCGACCCCGAGGTCGTGCCCTGGAAGGTGTAGTAGTTCGCCGAGGAGGTGTAGAAGACGCTCGCGCCCGAGGTCGTGTAGTCGCCACCGATACCGCCGATCGACGCCGCGTTGAGCCCCGCGCCGCTGGTGATCTGGATAGCCTGGCCGGACCCGTTGTTGTAGTAGAGGTTCCCGTTCCCGACGTAGAGCTCGCCCAGGTCCGCCGCACCCGTGAGCGAGCCGCCGGCGTCCTTGAAGCGGGCGGCGCGGACAAGTGTCAGGTTGTAATTATTGAATGGAAGGTCGGCGTTCAGCGCGAGCCCCGAGGTCGGGATCTGCGCGCCGTAGCCCGGGGAGTGGTTGTGGCCGTCGACGGCAGCGAGCGCCGTGTTCAGCATCGTCGCCCAGGTCGGCCCGGTCGTGGTCCCCGGGATCGGCAGCTGCAGCCCCATGTACGGGGTGACGGTCTGCGCGGAGGCGATCGGGGAGAGCGCCGCGAGGGCGACGGCGAGAGCGAGTCGGCGCAGCGTGATCATGAGGTGGGCTCCGAGTAGACGGGGATCCAGAACGTGCCGCCGTCGTAGGCGACGAGCGCGTACCCCTTGAGCGTCGCGCCGACCGTCTTGGTGGTAGTCCGCTGGACCTGAAGGGCGAGGGCCGCGAGCGGCTCGACGGCGTCGGCGACGTTCTGCTGGACGCGGTTCAGGTCGGCCGAGACCGTCTGCACGCGGGCGATCCGGCGGGGCATCAGAGCCCCCAGGGGCCGCCGCCGCGGCCATACGGGTAGTCGTTGCCCCATGGGTTCGAGCGCACGCGCGAGACCTTGTGCGGCATCCCGACGTCGCGGTTCTGGCGCATGGTCTCGATGCGGGCCTTTAGCGCCACCTTCTGCGCCAGGAGGACCGAGACGTCCGATTCCTCCTTCTGCCCGCACTTCGCCGCGGCGTCGACGATGACGTACTCGGTCCAGCCCGAGATCCCGTCGAAGAAGTTCGTGAGGGTCGCGAGGCTCGCGGTGATGTGCCCGCTCGAGGCCGACAGGGCGAGCGAGACGGGCGCCGTGCCGACCGTGAGCGTCACGACAGTGCCCGAGGCCGCGGCGGTCACGCCGAGGCCCGCGGCGGTGATGGCGGCGGCGAGGTTCGTCGCCGTGACCGAGTCGCTCGCGCCGACGAGGAACTGCGTGCCGGTCGGACTCGAGGAGACCGCAGCGAAGACCGTCGCGCCGACGGTGACCGAGTCGCCCGCGACGACGCCGGCGAGTGAGAGCGTCGCCGAGTCGGCCATCTCGACCATGCGCGGGACGTAGAGCAGCCGCATCGTCTGGCCGGCCGCCGGGAGCGGCAGGAACCAGATCGACAGCGCCCGGAGGCGGTAGCGCATCGCCCCGATGCCGAGGAAGGGCGTCACGCCAGGGAGCGCGTACAGGTTGCGCTCCGCCATCTCGAACGGGCGCAGCGTCACCCACGTGCCCGGGGTGCCGTTCGAGATCGAGACGTCCGCGCCGACCAACTTGAAGAAGTCGGCCGGGAGCGGGAATGTGTCATTCACCCCGTCGGTGACGAACGTGAACGGGGGCGCCAGGAAATAGTCGTCCGCGTACGCCGCGACCAGGAGGTCGTAGAGCTCGTAGGCGCTCTGGTTGACGTAGGACTGGACCTCGGCGTCGGAGACGAACTGCGAGGTCTCCATGCTGGCCCGCTGCCGCGCCGCGAGCACCAGCGCGTCGAGGGTCATCTGGCCGCCCATCCTCGCCTCCCCTTGCCGGGCGGGCGCCGGAGAGATCGTCCCCGGCGCCCACGGTCCATGCCTGGATGCGAGCGCGCGCTACGGCTCGCGCATCTCCTCGTCGCCCTCGGCCTTCTCGTCCTCCTCGGAGTCGTCGCCCTCGCCGTGCTGCAGCGAGAGGCAGATGTCGACGGCATCCCTGAACGCCTCGGCGCCGGCCTCGACATCGTCCTCCTTGATGGCCCGGAGGAGCTCCTCGATGGCGGCCTTGAGGCCCTCGTCGTCGCCTCCCTCGCCGTCCTCGAGCGGCCCCTCGGGCTCCTCGGGCTCCTCGCCGCGCGGGCGCATGCCGAGGATGATGGCGAGCGCAGCCTTGTTCGGAGTCGCCATGTCGCCCTCCTACCCGGCCGTGGTGTCGAGGAAGAGGAACCGGAAGTGGCCGACCTCGCCGCTCGCCGGATCGGTGAGCGTCGGCGTGGTGCCGACCGACATGAGCGCGACCTGGATGCTGGCCGTCCCGGTGGTCGAGACGTTGTCGGCGTAGATCGCCAGAGTCGGAGCGGCGGGAGGCAGCGGACCGCCCGAGACGCCGGAGGTGTCGAAGGTTGCCCGGACGTCGGCGGTCTTGACGTAGTTGTCGAGTCGGTTCGCACCGCCAGCGACCACGCCGAAGACGAACGTGAGCTTGCCGGCCGCGTTGCGGGTGACGGAGAGGACGCCGCGCGAGTTCGCCGAGTCGAGCGTCGGAGCGCCCGCGGCGCCGAAAGTGACGCGAGCGACGATCTCGACGATCTTGGGGTAGAGCGTCTTCACGCCGTCGTAGAAGGAGCGGTTCGCCATGATGGTCTCCCGGGTTGGGAGAGGCCCAGGGAGCGGCCGCGTGTGCGGTCGCCCCCTGGAGCCCCGCCTAGACGTTGACCAGCGCGACGCCGGACCAGCCCGGAGCGCGGCAGCTGATCTGCGGGAACGCCCCCATCCGGCACTCGAACGCGTTGTCGTTCGGAACCCGGAGCCACTCGAGGCCGTCCGGGTTCTTGATGATGAAGGGGACCTTCCCGACCGACTCGAGCGCCCAATCGTCCATCTGCATGGCGTAGATGTGCTGGCCCGGGCAGAACGGGTCCGAGTAGATCTCGGCCTCGCCCCGCTGGTGCGCGACCGCCATGTAGCGGAAGCCGATGCGGATCGGCTTGCCCTCGTCGTCCTGGCCGACGGTGACCTCCTTGAGCTCCACCTTCGTCCGGCCCATCAGCGCCTTCTCGAGCGCCGACCAGGTGCGGAAGTTGGTGAAGACCTTGTCGGGGGCGGACCCCTCGCGGCAGAGCCGGGAGAGGAGGTCGGCCACCGACTCCTCGACGGGCTGGCTCGAGGCCTGCGCGTTCCACCGGATGCCGGCGTAGCGCGACGGGTCGGGGGAACGGTTCAGGCCGCCGAAGCTGTCGGTCGAGCCCGGGTCGGTGTCCGGGATCCAGGCGCCGACGCCGACGATCGGGCCCTCGGCGATGAACGAGCCCGCGGTGTAGTGGTCGCCCTGGCGGTTCAGGTAGCCGCTCGCGGTCCAGCCGGTGAAGGCCGTCGCCGCGGTGAAGGTCACCTGGCTGGTGTTCCGGTTGACGTAGGCGACCGTCCCGACGGTCGGGTCGGCCGAGGCGGCGCCATCCGTCGCGCGCCACTCGACGACGTTGCCGACCTCGAAGTTGACGATCGACTCCGGGTCCGCGAGCGTCACCACGTAGGTGTACGGCCCCGACCCGGTCTGCGACCCGGCCCCGCTCTGCTGGCCGATCGAGCCGGTGCCCCCGCGCCACGCGTCGGTGGCGACCGTGTTGAGGAGCGCGGTGAGCTTCAGGTCGACTTCGGTCTGGACCGCGTCGAGGAAGGCGCGCGCGCCGGCCCCGCGGGACGAGTCGATCGTGAAGCCGCGGACGGTCGCGAGGTTGTACTTCGCGCCGTACTGGATGGTGACCGCACCGATCTTCGCCGGCCCCTGGTTGGTCTGGGCGTCGCCAAAGTTGTTCGACGGCGAGCCGCCGGCCCCGGAGACGATCGGGATCGGCTTGCCCTGGCCGCCGCCGTCCTCGTTCTTCTTCAGCATCGCGAGCAGCGGGCGGTTCTTGTAGAGCAGCTTCGCGATCTTCTCGTCGGTGTAGATGAGCTTGAGCGCCGCCTGCCAGGCGGTGTTGTCGGTGAACAGGGCCACGGGTACCTCCTGCTGCGAAGGGGATGCGATCGAGCGGCCGAGGCCGCAGATGGAGCGCCCGCCAAACCAGAGGCGAGCAGCCGGCTATGTCGTCCATCCGCGATGCGCTACAGCGTTCACCGCCCCATCACGCAGGGGCACCATGTGACGGCAGGCGCCCGGGCGAGCGCGCCTACCTATGGGACCGGCGTACCGCTCGGGCTACTGGCGCCTCCCGTCCACCCAGCCCCGGACGATCTCCTCGGCTGCCCGGATCCGCTCCGCCTCCGCCGCCATCGTGCGCGCCGGCGGCGTCGGGGCCGCGCCGCCGGCGCCGAGGCCGGGCGACGGCGGCTTCGGGACCGCCGCCCCCAGGCGCTTCGTCTTCAGCAGCCGCTGGGCCTGCTCGGTGAGGTGCGCCTCGACCTGGTCAGCGGCCTCCTGGTAGGAGATCGCCTTGCCTGTGCTCTGGAAGTGGGCCTCGAGCGCCTGGAGGACGAGCCGCTGCCCCTCGTCGCCGGCGAGCCCGAGGAGCTCGTAGCGGTCCGGGTCGCCAGAGACGGTCTCGGAGATCTCCTCCCGGACCTGGGCCATCGCCTCCGTCCGCTCCCGCTCGGCCGCGCGGCGTTGCGTCTCCTTCGCGGCCTTGTCCCGGGCCGCGAGCTCGTCGGCGATCCGCTGCCTCTCGGCCGCGAGCTCCTCGCGCAGGGCGTCGACGTCCCCGCGGATCGCCTCGGGGCCCGGTTCCCCGTCGGCCAAAATCGCCTTCGTGATCGCCTCGTAGGAGACCCCCGCGTCCTGGAGGGCGAGGATCGGGTTCCGGCGGTAGGCCGCCTTGCGCTCGGCGCGCTCGGCCTCGGCCTTCGTCAGCGCTGCCAGTTGGGCCTCCATCTCCCGAACCCTCCGGTCGGCCGCGGCCGCGACCGCCTTGGCCTCGCGCTCCCGCTCGAGCAGCGCGCGCTCCTTGCGGGCGATGACCGCGAAACGCCGCGCCTCGGGACCGGCCTCCTTCGCCGGCGGCTTCTCGGCTGCCGCCTCCGCCGCGACCCTCTCCTCCACGACCTGGGCGGCCGCGGCGACCGCCTTCGGGTCGACCGTTCGCATCTCCGGGGTCTGGTCGCCCTTCGGCTGGATCGGGCCCCCCATCCCCTGCAGCAGCGCCACGGCGGCATCCAGCCCCGGCGTGACGACTCCGACGCGGCCCTGGCCGGGCCCCTGCTCGCTCGACATGATCGCTCCTCGCGCTTGCTACTCGGTTGACGTGGTCCTACGCGGCCGCCGCCGGGACGTTCCCGACGAGCGGGGAAACAGGGGGAGGCATGGGGTTCGCCTGCGGAGCGCCCACGGGAGCGCCCTGCGGAGGGGGCGCCGATGCGGCCTGGGCGGCCTTCGCGAGGTAGTCGATGTGCTCCGACCATTGCTGCAGGAGGTCGAGGCGCTCGGGCTCGATGTCGAGCGAGGCGTACAGGTTGTAGTACTCGAGCACCAGTTCCTTCGCGAGGGTGAGGTCGAGGAACCCGTCGGGCGGGATGTACGCGCCGTCGTCGATGATCTGCTCGAGCGCGTCGTGGATCCGCTCCTCGACCGCGTCTTGGAGCGACTGGATCTGCTCGAGGTCCGGGAAGCGCATGAGTCGACGCCCCTGGCGTGGCGACACCCACCCGGCCTGGACCATCTCGGCGACCGTCTGCATCCGCGCCGCAGGCGTCTGGGGCAGCGAGGAGACCGGGAACGAGCGGACCACGTACTCGTCGCCCGAGAGGTCGATGTCCTTCCAGTCGATGGTCCGCAGAAACCCGGACCCCGGTGCCTGCGTCGGGTACCCGCCGTCCCGGGCGGCGATGTCGCGCGCGACGTCGATGCACTGCCGGGCGAGCTCCACGTGGGCGCGCTCGTACGCCTGCGCGAAGATCTGAAACCGGTCGGTCTCGATGTACTCCATCTCCCGGAGCGCCTGGCCGGAGGCGCCCGCGCCCAGCGGGTTCTGCCCGGTCGACGAGGCAAACGAGAGCCCGGCCTGCTGGTAGGCGGCGGAGATGGTCGTCTGCAGGTGCTGGTAGACCTCGGACGAGACGGACGGGGGCGTGAGATACGCGGGAGGCGCATCGCCGGTGTAGTAGATCAGCGTCCCGATCTCGTCGTTCAGGTGGTTCGGGTCGACGTTCGACCCGGCGCGGACGGCGATCTTGAACGACCCCATCGCCATCTGCGATTCCTGGATCGTCCAGAGGATCCGGTTCACCTCCAGTTGCTGCGGCTCGATCTCCTCGGCGAGGCCGATCCCGAAGTAGCCCCACGGCTTCCGGGACCAGTCGAGCTTCACGAATGGGAAGTAGCCGCGGGTCCACGGCTCCTTGAAGATGGTCCCGTTCTTCAGCGCCAGGACGTGGACGCCGTCGCCCGACTTCGCCTTGGCGTTCGGGTTCGACGGGAGATGCCACGCCTCGCAGACCTGGACGAGATCCGAGATGGGCAGCGACGTCGCCGACGCGCCGATCTCGTCTTGCGTCGCGGGCTCGGCGTGCTCGATGAGCGCCGCCGCGTCGGGGTGGAGAGCGAGCAGCTGGTCTCGGTCCACCAGCTTGACCCGGAACAGGCTCCGCGGCTGGCCGGTGAACGCCTCGATCTCGTCCACCCAGATCTCGTCGGCCATGACGCGCTCGAGGCGGACGCGACCGAACTCCTCGTGAGGGTGGACGAACCCGGACCCCTGGAGCTCGGCATCCATGCAGACCGCGGTCATGAGTTCGTCGACGCGGTTCTCGTCGAACACGCCCCGCGAGAAGGTCGACAACTTCTGCGCCTTGCGCCGGAGTCGGTAGCTGCCCCCGTTCGTCAGGAACATGACGTCCGGGTGGTTTTTCGCGATCTTCGCCTGGACGGTATCGCAGACCGACTTGATCACGTTGTAACGGAGGCGCCCGCGCGAGGCCGGAGACGACGAGAGAGTCCGCGACGCCGTGACGCCCCAGGTCGACGCCGGGTTCTGGTTGCAGTAGAGCCGCGCCGACAGCTGCCGCTGGGTCGTGAGGAGCGACTGCCGTTGACGCAGCGTCGTCAGGATGTCGGTGAGCGCCTCGGGCAGCCCCTGCTCGGAGAGGGTCCACCACGCCTTCGCCTCGCGCATCGAGACGCCCGTGCGTTCCGGCCGGTCCTGGCGGTCCTTGAAATCCCGATAGTCGACCTCGCGCTTCGCCATCTCCCCCTCCTAGGGCGCCTGGGGCGCCGGGTGACCCACGGGCCCGGGGGCGTCCGACTTCTCGGTGCTGATCTGCTCGGAGGTCGACCAGAACAGGAAGTCCTCGGCGGTTGGGATGCGCCGCCGCGGATGAACAGACGCGCCGGCGGCCGCCGGGGGATCACCCATCTCGATCTCGACGTCGCCCGCCCGCACGCGGCGGATCCCGGCCTCGCGAGCCATCGCCGCCAGCGCCCTGATCTCGTCGATGACCATCATAGGTGGGGCTCCCGTACCGGCCCGACCGTCACCACCGGCCCCTTGGCCCGAACGCCCCGGCGCCCCCGAACCCGGCGAGGTCGATCTCGGCCGTGCGCTCCTCCCGGCGGCGAGCAGCCTCGGTCTCGGCGCGCGCACGCCGGAGATCCTCCTTCATCTGCCGCTCGCGCTCTGCGGGGTCGGGCCGCGCGATGCGCGCAATAAGCTCCCGGTCCTCCTGGGCCTCCTGCTCGGGCGTTGCCGGCGCGCCGCGAGACGTCCAGGCGAGCGACTCGCGGTAGGCGTACAGGAGCGCGTCGAGCTCATCCGGCATGTGCCCGCGCACCACGCGCCGCTCGGGCGTCGATCGATCTCGATCCCACTCGACCGTCATCATCGCCGCGGCGCACTTCGACCCCGGCGGCAGCCGGAGCGCGCCCGTCCGAAGCCCGTCGTTCAGGATCTCGATCGCCGAGTCCTTGTGCGCCTTGTCGGCCGGCCGGACCGGGAGCGAGTGCCGGTCGTTCATCTCGTGAACGATCTTCTTGCCGAGGCCGCCCGCGTCGACCACGGCGGCGCTGATGTTCGCCCTCCCGTACTTGTCGAACAGGCCCTTCACGCGCAGCGCCAGGTCGGTCACGCCGCGCTTCGGCTCGACGGCCTCCTCGACCAGATAGGTGTCGACCGAGTGCGCGTTGTACGCGAGGACGCAGATCGCGTCGGAGTCCTCGAACCCGAGGTCGACGCCAATGACGTAGCGCCATGGCGCGGTCGCGCGCGGCAGTCCGGTGTAGTCGTTTCGCGCCGAGTCGTAGGCGTAGACGAGCGAGTCGCGATCGAGCACCCATTGCCCGAACCACTCCCGCTGGATGCTCGGGTCGTCGATGCCGACACCCCGGCGAGCGAGCGTCTCCTGGAGGTGCTGCTCTGGCGTCTTCTTCGACTTCTCCAGAATCCACGGGTTGTCGAAGACGGTCCAGTGGTGCGCGGACCACTTCGGATCGTGGCAGCGGTCATAGAAGAAGCCCTTCGGGATGGGGCCGGGCGTCCCGATGAGCTCGATCGACCCGTCGAAGTCCATGAGCGCTGGCTCCAGGACGTCCTCGATCATCTCGCGGAGGTAGCCGGGCATCGACTGCGCCTCGTCGATGATTGCCTTGACGAGCGCGAGGCCGCGGTAGTCCTCGATCCTGTCCCGGTCCTTCGCGCCGAGGAGGTAGATCGTCGACTCGTTCGCGAAGCGCAGCGACGCCTCGGTCTCGTTCGGCTCGCCGCCCAGTTTGTAGAGCCGGTTGAGACGCAGAAGTGTGCGCCAGACGATGCGCCGGGCGTTGACGCGCGACTTCGTGATGTAGAGCGCGACCGCCCCGTCGCGCCCCCGGGCCGCCTCGAGCAGGGACACGGCGCATGCGACCGTCTTCCCGGCGCGGCGCGAGCAGAGCGCGGTCTTGTTCTTGGCCCGGTCAGCGACGTAGGCGTGCTGGGGGCCGAACAGCATCCCCGACAGCGTTGCCGGCGAGGCGATCAGTTCGTCGAGTCTCTGCCGCTCCTCGCGCGTGAGCAGCGGCAGAAGCCGCACGATCTCGTCAGGCGCGATCGGACTCGTCGGGGCCATCCTCGACGGACTCCTCGGCGTCGCCAGCCTGCGCCCCGGAGTCGGCCCTGGCCCGCGCCGCCGCGAGAATGGCCGCGATCTGCTGCGCGCGCTCGGCAGCGGTCATGGCGAGGCCTTTCGCCTGGATCTTGAGGGGCGCGTCGAGCCCCAGAATGGCCGAGCGTCGCTGGCTCACCTTGAGGATCGCCTGCGCCGTCTGCGGATCGGCACGGTTCGGCCAGAGCGCGAGCAGCTGGCCGTCCAGCCGACGGACCTCGATCCGGCGGACTTTCTCGGCGGCCTCCTTGGTGATCGCCGCGGACTCGTCAAGCGCGATCTGGACATAGCGCCACGCAGTCCTCACCGAGCACCCGAGCGCCTCCGCGATCTGCTCGTAGGTCGCTCCACCGACCCGGAGGTCGAGCGCTCGGCGCTTCATGACGACGCCGTTCGCCTTCTTGGGTGAGATCCTCACGCGGCCCCCATCTCGTCCTCGCGCACCGGCCGCTCCGCCTGGAGGCCGGTGAGCTTCTCCCAGCGGGACACGATGACATCGCAGTAGATCGGATCGAGCTCGATCAGGCGCGCGTCGCGCCCGGAAGTCTCAGCTGCGACGAGCGTGGTCCCGGAGCCGCCAAAGCAGTCGACGACGATCTCTCCGGGCCTGCTGCTGTTGCGGATCGCGCGCTCGACCAGGGCAACCGGTTTCGTGGTCGGGTGATCGGGACTCTTCTTCGGGTGATCGATTTGCCAGACGTTCCCCTGACTTCGGTCCTCGAGCGCACGGTGCGCGGCACCCGGCTTCCAGCCGTAGAAGATGAACTCATGCTGGGAATGGTAGTCCGACCGGCCCATGACGAACCGGTCCTTTGCCCAAATGATGCTCGTCCGCCAGATATCGATCTCGTGCAGGGCCTTCGCGAAAGCGAGCATGGGCGTGTTACTGGGCGCCGAGACGTACCACGCCGCTCCCGGCCGCGAGTGAGCAAGTGCCATCGCGAAAACGTCGCGCAGGAAGACCTCGAGTTCCTCGACGGAGAGATCATCATTCTCGATGTGGCTCTGGCCGCGCGCCTGGATGGCCCGGGCCCGCCTATACTGGCCGTTTTTGCGCCCCTTCGTTGTCTCGAGCTCCGCAACCTTCGCCTCGAGCGAGACCCCATAGGGCGGATCGGTCCAGACCATGTCGGCCGTCTTGCCACCAAGAAGCGCGTCCCACACTCCCGGCTCCCTGGAGTCGCCGCAGATGAGCCGATGACGCCCCAGCACGATCAAGTCGCCTGAGCGCGTCACCGGGCCCGGTCTCGGCTCTGGGGCCTCGTCGGGGTCGGCGTCTGGCAGCGCGGCGGTCTCGACCCCTTTGCCCATCTCGGCCAGTACGGCGAGCAGAGCCGGATCGTCCGTGGTGACCTGGGAGAGCAAACCGGCGAGCGCCTGGTCGTCTCGGCGCGCCATCTCGCTGATGGGGTCGAGGAGGGCGAGCGCGAGACGCTCCTCCTCCTCGGTCAGAGAGACGTACTCCACCGGGACCATCGCGGCGCCCTGGCGGAGCGCCTCCTCGACTCGCGCGTGTCCGTCGATGACCTTCCCCGTCGCCTGGTTAACCAGGATCGACTTGACCCACCCGAGATCGCGCAGCGAGCCACGGAGCGCATCCAGCTGCGACCCGGGATGGCGGCGGAAGTTCAACTCGTGCGCGAGCAGTTGGTCCGGCGGAACCTCCGCGTGTCCCACCACCCGGCTGCGGAGTTCGATGGTCTGACGCGGCGCCACGGCTACCGCCTCTGCGGCGCGCCCTGCTGCGGCCGCAGGGGCTGCTGGGCGCCGCTCGCCTGGGCGACGGGAGCGGGGGCGGAGACGGCCCTGTTCGAGTCCGGCGGGAACAGGATCGGGTTGATGTCATCGCCGAGGATCTCGACGGACCGGAGATTGCCGCTCCCGACGATGAACGGGTTGGGCCGCCCCTCGAACGTAACGAGCACGCTCGCGATGGACGGGACGTACCAGAGGCCGACGCGACGGTCCTCGCCGGCATCGACGTAGCTGTCCAGCGACGCTCGCCCGACGTAGCAGGGCTGGTGGAAGATGACCTTCTTCACGCGGAACTTCAGCACGGCATCACTCACGGTGGTCCTCCTTGGTGACGTAGGCACGACGGATCCCCTCGACGGGGTCGAGACGGACGTTCGGCAACCTGGCGCGCATCCACCCCTTCCAGAGATCGACGACGACCGTGGTCGCGGTGAACGGGGCGAGCCGATCGACACCGAGCCCCTCGAGCAGGGCGGACGCGATCCCGAACCGGCGCATCGACGCGCGGACGTAGACCATGTGCACCGGGCCGCCGGGCGATCCGACGACGAACCCGACGATGAACCCTGGGTCCTCCGGGTCGTGCGCGACCAGCGTGGTCTCCCGGTCGATGAGCCGCTGCGCGACCGGTTCCATGGCGCCGTAGAGTTCCTCGTTGGCGACGCCCCAGAACAGATGCGAGGCGCCTCGGAGGGTCTTGAGCCACGACCGGAGGATGAAGTTCCGGTCGGCCTCGACGCCCGGACGGATGGCGAACGCGCGGGGCGACTCCTCGACTCCGCCGACGACCTGGATCTCTGCGTCGCCCATGCCTAGGGTCCCTGCGTACCGCTCAGGCTACACCGACCGCACGCCGTGCTTCCGGGTGAGGCCCTTCGAGGAGGAGAACCGGACCCAGGTGCCGCCCATCGTGACGTCAGCGAGCGATGCCGGAGCGAGAGCGCGCTCCATCGGCTCGCCACAGCAGTCAGGCGGCGGCGCCGACATGTCCGCGGTCGTGAGCCGAAGCTCCTCCGACTCCACCCCGCACCGCGAACAGCGGAAGCCCATGATTGGCACGTGAAGCCCTCCTCGAGGAACGCTGGACCGGCGGAAGACCGGCCATCTTGCGGCAGGCGACGATGGTGTACTGCGCGCATCGGTGGCTGCACCCGACGCGCTCGGCGATGCGCGCGATGGAGATCCCCTCGCAATGCAGCTGCCAGATCCGCAGCGGCCGATCGCTCAGGCGCCCCGAGTGCAGGAGCGTCGCGGCCGCCGCCCCGTAGTCGATCACGGCCGCCATGTCCGCGACGCGCTCGGAGCGCCGCCCCGAGTGCGTGCTTGGGGACGAGGTGAAATCGAACCCGCGATCCAGGTCGTGGCCCAGCGGGTTGCGGGCGAAGACAGCCGGGTGGTCGTCGGCCATGCAGAGCGCAAGCTCGCGGCCCGGGGCGAGGCGGATGTCGACCTCGTCCCCGCGGCGCCGAGACCACTCCACAATGCCGCGCTCCTCGAGCGACTCCAGGGCGTCGGCCAGTTCGCCCTCGGACCCGAGGAGGTCAACCAGGTCAGCGTACCTGAGCGAGTGCGTCCGCATTGACGGCGAGGCTATGCGCGAGGGGTGAGCGGTCAAGGGGGCGGCTCGCCGATCCAGCTAATCCAGACGAGCGTCGCGTCGTCGCCCTTGGGGCACCGGGAGATCGCGACGTCGAGCTCGACGACCTGGCGATCGTCGACCCATGCGACGCCGTTGAGCGCGTCGAGCACCAGCTTGGCGAGGTTGTCGATGTCGCCGCGCACGCCGGTCGAGACGTAGAACTCGATCATCACCTGGACGTGGCCCGCGCGCGGCCGGACCCCGCTCGATCTGGCGATGGTGGCGATCCGCCGCTCGGCGACTCGCGTCTCGGGCGGCGTGATCGCGCGCCCCCGAACGAACCGCGGACGCCCCTTCGGCACGGGCTTGCCGTTGACCCGGAAGCTGGCGCTCACGCTGGCGCTCACGTTGGCCGATCCTCGTGCCATTTAGGCCGCCCTCACGCGCCGCCGGACTCGCTGGCCGACCAGGCACAACACGTCCGGCGCGCCAAGCTTCCGCGACTCGCGGTATTTGATCTCGTCGAAATCATCGAGCGGCAGATCGCGCGCGAGCCGCGCCTTGCAACGCCGACAGTACGTGCGCCCGACGACGTCGTTCCGCTCGCACCCAATGCACTTGCGCTTCGCCGTGGCGCTCATGGCGTCGTCTCCTTCCGCGTCTCCAGCGCGAGCTTGTCCGCGAGGTCGAGCGCGGCGCGGATCGCGTCGGGCGACGGGCCTTCGCTGGCCCGGAGCAACCATCGCAGTGTGAGGAGCGCCTCGACTAGGGTGTCGTGCTCAGTCTGGATCTGCTCGGCGTAGGCGGCGGCGTCGAGCAGCTCCTCGACGTGGTCGCGGATGGCGTCGCGGCCGTTGAACGCCTGGAGCGGGCGTCCGTACCGCTTCACGCCGGTCTTGCGCCGCTCCATGAGCTTGTCGCAGAGCGAGAGGATCATGTCGCCCTGCCCCTCGGCCGGGAGAGCCTGATCGCCCTCGCGACCCGCGCGCTCGGGAGCCGGGGCGTCGGCGGCGTTGGGCCAGCGCTCGCGGACCCACGGCGTGTTGCCCCGGAAGATGTGGTCGAGGTGATCTCCTTCGTGGTGCCTCCTCCGGTCACACCAACCGTCCTGCCCGGGCTCCGTGCAAAACGGGCCGGCGTCCGCCTCCCTCTCGATCTCGTCCGCCGGCTCGCGCCCCTCCGGCCAGTAGCCCCTGAGTGAATCGGTCATGGCTTCACCTCGAATGAGTCGAGGCATCCCTTGCGGGCCATGGCCTCGAATAGCCGGTTGTGTTGGGTCTGCCAGTCATCAGCCAGCGTCTGCATTCGCAGGAACGCCATCTCGGCCCGGTGTGCCCGGTCGCGCGCCTGATCCAATTCCCGAGAGAGCGCGCCGATCCTCGCGTCGCGCTGGGAGACCGCGGAGCCCAGGTCCATCGCGATGCTCCCGACAGCCCCTAGCGCGACCAGGAGGCCGCTGACCGTCAGGCTCCAGCCGTTCCAGCCCCAGAACCACCGGAACCGAGCGTTCGGCTTCTTCTTCCGGGGAGTCATGGCGCGCCCTCGACGGGCTCGTAGGTGGCAGCGAAGATGTCGGGCTTGCAGGGGTAGCACTCGCCCTTGACGCCGCGGATAACCCAGTCTCCGACGCTCACACCCACGTAGCCGCTCAGGGTCCGAATGAGGAGGCGGATCGGACCGTTGACCATCACGATGTGCGCTGGCGTGGGCGTCCCGGCGCAGAACGCAACCACATCCTCCATCGATACGGGCTCCTGAAACTGGATCGCCTCGACCTCGACCGGCTTCTTCCTGAACCTCATCGCCCTGCCCTCCTCGGCCAGATCACGCCATCGCGATCCGCCTCCCACGTCGTGCGGCGCGTGACTCGCTCGTCCCCGCGCCACCGCACGATCCAGACCGTCAGCGCGACGGCCAGCGCAACGAGCCCCACCACGTCGGTCATGGTCACGTCTCCACTCCCGGGCGGTACTCCTCGCCCCGCTTGCCGAACGTCGAGGCGATGGCGTTGTGCGCTGTGAGCGCCTGCGGCTCGCCCACGCCGTCGCGCAGCAAGGGCCGGCACTCAGGGTGGACGCGGAGGAAGTACGTCTTCCGGCTGCCGTCCGGCTCCGGGGTCGAGTTCTGAACCTCGACCATCACGATCGGCTCGTCGCCCGCGATCTCCTTGCGCCAGAGCTTGCCCCACAGCGATTCATCGAGGAGGGTCGCGCCCGAGTCCCGGATGTAGCGCGCGGCCCCGTACCGCTCGATCATCACGCGCCGGACCTCGGCGTTTGCCTCGGCGTCGATCCGCGCCGGGGTGATCGACGCCGGCTGCTCGACCACGTCGGCCGGCACGCGCACGCCGTGAACCGAGTAGATGGCCCAGCCATCCGCGAACGCAATCGCAGGTCCGGTGTCGGCGTGCAGCCGGTACGTCCCAGGACGGCGCCGGTCCTCCTCCATCGAGACGACGGTGGGCCGCTCCGAGATGAGGACGACGTTTTCGTAGCACCACCACCAGCCGCACGACTGGGCGAGGTCGCGCCACATATCGAGTTGACGTGAGCGCCGCGCGTCGTACTTCACGCCGAGCACATCCCGGCAGTAGACGTAGAAGGCAATCCAGTACGCATCATGCTGCCCCCACCACGCAGCCCACAGCGCGTCCCCCAGCGAG
>VFSW01002899.1_pt1 | contig 25819 bp, 26 predicted proteins | sample 5358111 | NCBI WGS metagenome assembly VFSW01 (sample SAMN11554181, study PRJNA540505) | mine drainage metagenome | isolation source: sediment from site ElyBrook_90M | place: USA: Ely Copper Mine, Vershire, VT | collected 2017 | reverse complement strand
ATCGTATAACGGTTTAGCAAACCGCCGCCTTCAGCCGCTCGGCCATCTCTCCGCGAGAATGGCCGCTTAGAGATCGCTGGGCGCCATTCCCGAACGGCATTTCTCGCCGGCCGCGTAACGCGCCTGCGAGTCGGCCGCATCCTCGTCACGGCGGTAGCAAGGGGGTGGCCGTCCGCGCATACTAGGGTTCATGTTGCGTTCATCGGCGGATGCTATACTGCCCCGATGGCACCGATGCCCGATACGCGCAACGCGAGGACCGAGGCATAACGTAAGCGGCCGATGCTGACACGGCTATTCGTTCAACGGCCAACCCTGGCTGTCGTCGTCATTACGCTCGCCCTCCTGGCCGGTGCTTTTGCGTGGCACTCTTTGGTCCAGCAAGAGTATCCCAACGTCGCACACCCTACGATCAGCATTTCAGCGACGTATGCAGGCGCACCGACCAGCGTGATGCGCGACGCGGTGGTCGTCCCGATCGAAGAGCAGGTGAGCGGGTCCCCGAACCTCCAGCATCTGAGTGCAATCATCGAAGCCGGCCGCGCGTCGATTACGGCTACCTTCGCGCTATCGTCCAACGTCCCGGCCGACTTGACGAACGTGCAGAAAGCCGTGCAGGCCGCGCAATCGAACTTGCCGAGCAGCGTCGCACCGCCGGTCGTGCGCGCGAGCAATCCCAGCCAACCCCACGTCGTGACGATCGCCGTAAGTTCGCGCGCTCTCAGCCCCAGCGCTCTCGCGCGAGTCGTCATCAACCATCTCGTCCCAACGCTCGAACAGATCGCCGGCGTTTCCAAGGTCAACGTCACGGGCGACGTCGTGCCCGCATACGAGGTTCGCGTTCACCCGCGTGCACTGGCCGCCGAAGGTCTCACGCTGAACGACGTCGTCTCGAGCATTGCCGCGAATAACGTTCGCGCGCCCGGCGGTTTCGCATACGAATCGAATCGGCAAACCTCGGTCGACGTGCGGGGAGACATCAGCTCGCCTCAGTCGGTATCGTCGCTCCTGATTCAGAGCAACTCTCAATCGGCACCCGCGAATACGGTCCGAACGCTCAACCTCTGGACCCAGGTCGCTCACGACGTGAGCATCGGGCAAATCGCGAGCGTGCGCGATTCTCACGAACCGCAACTCGACTACGCGTCGGTAGAGGGGCAGCGGAGCATTCTCTTGGAGGTCCGCAAAGCTACGTCGCAATCCGAGGTGACGGTCGCGAACAACGTTCTCGCTGCATTGCCGGCACTCAAAGCCCAATTTCCTCAGATCCATTTCAAGATCATCGAGGTGCAGGCGAAAGTGACCGAGCAACAGCTCGGCGACGTCATCCGCACCTTGCTGGAAGGCGTCGGATTGACGGCACTGGTCATGCTGCTCTTCCTCCAGTCCTGGCGAAATGCCATCGTCGTCATGATCGCAATCCCGGTCTCGTTGGCGGTCGCGTTATTCGTGATGCGTTTGTTGGGTTTGACCATCGACACGATCTCGCTGCTCGCGATGACGTTGGTCTTCGGCATACTCATCGACGGCTCGACGGTGGTTCTAGAGAATGCCGAGCGGCACTACCGAGAACTCGGGCAAACGCCGCACGACGCGGCCGTACAAGCGCGAGCAGAAATTGGAGCCGCAACGATCGTGCTCACGCTGGTCGACGTCGTCGTCTTTTTACCGATTGCGTTCTTGCACGGGCCGATCGGACGCGAGCTCGCAGAGTTCGGCATCGTGGTGACGGTTTCCACGCTGACGTCGCTCTTCGTTTCCTTTACCATTACGCCGGGCCTGGCGGGGCTCTGGTCGCTGCACTCGCAGTGGCGGCCGCCCGCCCCCGTGCGGGCCTTTGGAACGAGCTTCGAGCGCGTCCGGCGATGGTATTCATCGCACCTGCTGAACTGGGGATTGCGCCATCCGCAGATCGTGATGGCCATTGCTGCTGCGTCGTTCGGTTTTGCAATGCTCCTGGTACCGACCGGTGTCGTGGGGGAAGAGTTCATTCCGCCGCAAGATCGCGGGGAAATCTACGTACAGCTCGCCTATCCGGTTGGAACGCCGTTGCAGACGACCAAGGCCACCCTCCTGAAACTCGAGCGTGCAGTGGATCGCATTCCCGATCTGCGCTCGGAGACAACGGTTGCAGGACGCTATTCCGCGCCTTTCGGGCACACGGTTTCGGAATCGAACGTCGGTCAGATTCACCTCTTTCTCCACTACGGGCGCCATCGTTCGACGGATTTCTGGGTGCACGACCTGCGAACGCTGGTCGCACAACAGGCGCCGGCGGCCCATGCAGTCGTCATTGCCGCATCGGGGACCGGAGGCGGTAGCGTGCAGCCGATCGACGAGATCGTCTCGCTACGGAGCGGACAGGATCCCACGCCGTACGCTCGCCGCGTTTTCGATGCGCTTGCCTCTATGCCCGGCACGATAAATGTCAGCAGTTCCGCTCGCCGGCTCACGCCGCAACTCTCGGTCGTCTTCAACCGCGCCATGGCGCGAATGCTCGACGTGAGCATCGGCGATGCCGCTACGGCCGTCGAGGCGGCCTTCGGCGGCGCAATCGCGTCGCAGTTCAGTACCACCAACGGACTGGTCTACATACAGGTGATCTATCCGCTCGCACATCTGCACGATCCGCGCGCGATCCTGGAAATCCCCATACGCGCGCTCAACGGCTCGATCGTCCACGTCGGCGACATCGCACGTCTTCGCTGGACGCCCGCGCCGCCACTGATCGTTCGACAAGACCGCGCGGACGTCGTGCACGTCAATGCAGATGTCGCGTCCGGCTATTCCCTCTCGAGCGTGCAGCACCAGCTCAACGCCAGGATCGCCGCTCTGCACCTGCCGCCGTTCGTGAGCGTGCATGCGACGCCGAACGGCCAGCAGGCGCGTATGAAGGAGGTGCTCACGGATCTCGGCGGCTCCTTGATCCTCTCCCTGATTCTCGTCTTCTTGCTGATGGTCGCACTGTACGATAGCTACCTCTCGCCGTTCATCATCATGTTCGCCGTTCCGGTCGCCGTTTTCGGTGCACTCGGAGCGTTGGCGCTGACGCATCAGACGCTCAATCTCTTCTCTCTGATCGGTTGTCTCATGCTGATCGGCATCGTGACAAAAAACGGCATTCTGCTGGTCGATTACGCAAACACGCTGCGCCATCATGGTGCCGGCAGGCTGCGCGCCATCAAGGAGAGCGCGCGAGCCCGTTTTCGCCCGATCGTGATGACGACCGTTTCCATGATCGCGGCGATGACGCCGCTCGCACTCGCCCTGGAGCCCGGCTCGCAGGTGCGGCAGAGCCTGGGCATCGTCGTCATCGGCGGGATGTCGAGCTCGCTGTTGCTGACCCTCGTTCTCGTCCCGGTGATGTACATGCGTTTTGCGCCAAAGGAAATACGCCACGCCGTGCGGCCGGACGCGCGGGCGGTGCGATCCGTGCAGCGCGGCGCCGGAGAGGTTTCGTGAGGGGCTCGGGCGACGCACGACGCGCACGCGCATATCTCGGGATGGCGGTGGTGGCCCTCTCGCTTGGCGCCTGCGCCGAAAAACCCGCAACGCCGGTTCACCATAGGATGTCGGTTCGTACCAGCGTTGCCGCACCCGCGGTATTGCGGGTTTCCGAGACGCTCGCCGGCCTCATCGCACCGCGTCGCAGCGTCGCACTCTCTTCGTCGTTGCTGGAGCCCGCGACGGCCGTGTACGTGCACGAAGGCACGTGGGTCCGCAAGGGCGAGGTGCTCGCAACGCTTGCAACGGACGATCTGCAGGCGACTCTCGCAGCGGCGCTACAGATGGTATCGGTCGACCGCGCGAAGGCGGCAGAGGTGACGTACCAGTCTAGGGAGGCGCTCGCGCAAGGCTCGAGCACCATGCAGTCGGCTCAGTCCCAAGTTGCGCAAGACCGTACGACCTTGCAAGAAGATGTCCTCAACGAGCGTCGCTACGAGGCGTTGGAGCAAAAGGGATACCTCTCGCTACAAGCCCTCGATGCGCAGCGCACGCGCGTCGCATCGGACGAACAAGCGTTGCGCGCCGCGCAAGCGCAGCTGAGCGCGGCGACCGCGGATGTGAGCCTGAACGGCAATCCGGTCGGGAGCTCGAATCGAGGGCTGCTCGCCTCGAACATCGCGGAGGCGCGCGCCCAAGCGCGCGTCGCCGCAGCGCAAGCGCGCGAGATCGAGCGTGAGATTGCTCGCGCGGTTATCGTTTCTCCGATAGACGGCATCGTAGTCAATCGAAATCTGAATCCGGGCGAGTACCCTTCAGGGCGACAGATATTCACGCTGCAAGAGATTTCGCATGTGTATGCCGTGCTCAGCGCATCGAGCGACGAAGCATTTCGGGTTCACGCCGGCCTGACCGCAACGGTGATGCGCAGCGGCGGTTCGCGTTCCCACGCGGTGAGTGGCGTGGTGGATGCGGTTCTGCCACAGGTCGAACCGGGCTCGACGAATTTCGCCATCAAAGTGGACCTCGCCAATCCGACGGGCGCGTGGCAAGCCGGAATGCCGGTCATCGCGACCATCGCTTTGCCGCCGAGACGCGGCATCGCTATTCCCACGACGGCATTCTTGAGCGATCGGCATGACAGCATCATGGTCGTGCGACACGGGCGCGTCGAGGAAGCGCACGTACGGGAAGTGGCATCGGACCCCGGGCTATCGATCGTTGCGGGGCTGCCCCAAGGCGCGCGAGTCGTCGTGGACGGAGCGCTCGGCTTGGCTCCCGGTACAGCAGTCAGAACGCAGTAGACCGCTAGACGTTCTGGCGGCTCTGATCCACGACTGGACCGGCGGACGCCGGTGCGGCGAACGCGGGGCCGCCATTCGCTCCATTGGGGCCTGGTTCGCGCGGGGCAACCACCGAGGCATTCGCCGAAGGGGCATCCCCGATCGCCGGCTCCGCGATGTTGCCGGTCGGCTGCGGCGTCGGTTCGGGCCTGTTCGGCGGGACCGGCATCTCGGGCACCTCATCGTACGACGAGCTCGAGCGCCGCAGGAACGCGTCGACCCCCAAGACCCGCCCGGCGGGAAGGAGCAAGTTGACTGTCGACAGGGCGAGGGCTGCCGCGCCGAAGGAGGACCAGCCGCCGAGTCCCGCATGCCCCTGATCCAAGACGAAGGCTGCTGCCAGAGCGACGCCGATCAGTCCGCCGAGACGCGTAAAGAGACCGAGCAACAACAGAATCCCGGCAACAAGCTCGCCGATACGAACGAGCTGCGCGAAAAGCTCGATGTGCGGTTGAACGGTGCCGATGAGGAACGCGTGGTACGGTCCGCTCGTTAGCGCGATCGCCTTCGCGATTGCAGCGCCCATCGAGCCGTTGGGCGGCAGAAATGCACTGCCGTTCGTAAACTTCGGAATGGCGTGCGAGATCCAGAAGACACCCGCGTAGATGCGCAACGCTGCAATGACCCATGCGTAGGTCTTCGCCGACGGGATTCTCACGTTAACCCTCCCTGCGCTACGCCGCGCCTGCCTTCTCCACGACTGCCCGGCTCACGCGGGCTAGCCGGGCAATCAATGCCGCAACCTCTCGCGCCGCCTGCGGCCGGCCCAGCTTCGCAGCCGCGGCCACCATGCCCGCTCTGCGTTCCGGGTCGGAAAGTACCGTATCGAGCGCGTCCGAAAGATCCGGTAACGAACGCACTCGTACTGCACATCCCGCTTCGACCAGCACGCGCGAATTCCGCTCTTCTTGCCCGGGAAGCGGGCTACAGAGCACGAGGGGTATCCGGGCGGCCAGGGCCTCTGCGGCCGTCAGTCCGCCGGGTTTGGTCACCAGCACGTCGCAGGCGTGCATGTAGTCGTAGACGTTCTCCACGAAGCCTAGCACGCGAACGGGCCGGCCGAGCTTGCGCGCGGCAGCGAGCGCGCGGCGCTCGATCCGGCCGTTCCGGCCGGCGATGGCAACGGCGGCGACCGGCGTCCTCGTCCCTTCCACGGCCGCGATCATGCGCTCGAGCGGACCGATGCCCAGACCGCCGCCCATCAGCAGCGCGATCGGACGATCTTGCGGCAGTCCGAGCCGCATGCGTAGTGCCGCACGCGTCTCTTCGCTCGCGGAAAAGCGCGGATGTACCGGAATGCCTGCAGCGACTCCCCGTTCGGCCGGAACGCCGCGCGCCACGCGCGCGGCGCGCAACGCCTCCGTGGCGACGACGTAGCCGTCGACGCCCTCCTGCACCCAGAAGCCGTGCACGGCGAAGTCGGTCACGATACCCAGAATCGGCGGCGAATCCGCATAGGCGGCCTTGTATTGCGCCATCGCTCCAAACGGGAATGCATGCGTGCAGACGACGATGTCTGGCCGCTCGCGCTCGATCAGCGTACGCAGGTTAGCAGCGGTAAACTGATGCGCCCAGGTACGAAACGGACCGATCTCGGTTGCGCGCTCGGCTCTATGGTAGAGATAGCGATACATCTGCGGTATGGTCTTGACCATCTGCAGGTAGCCGCTCGAGACCACGCGCGAGACGACGAACGCCGCGTACCGGTAGGAGTCGACGACGAGCCCGCGATTCTCCGGCGCGACGTCCTCAAGTGCCGCACAGACCGCATTTGCCGCCGACGAGTGTCCGACGCCCACGTTCGCCGACAGGAAGAGCGCGCGGATCACGCGTCGCCGTCCTCGGGCTCGCCGGCGAAATCGAGATAGTCGTCGAGCACGTCTTGGGCGAGGGCCTCATCTTCGAGCAGCTTCCCGTACGGATCGGTGACGATGAAGCTCTCCTCGCCGTCCTCCGGCTCGTGCAGCAGCACGGCGTAGCCGCTTCCTTCTTCTTCGTCTTCGAGAAGCGCCATGACCACAAACGGCAGTTCTTCGCCGCTCGGCGTCTTCACGACCAACGTGTCGTTGACGTCGAGGCGCTTGCCGCCCGCTCCGGAACTCATATCGCCACCTACCTCAAACATCGCGCGACGTTAGCTTGATGCTGCGCGAGGGTCTCTGCGAAGACGTGTCCGCCGCCCCCGCAATACACGTAGTAGAGCGCCTTCGTGGAAGCGGGGTGGAAAGCCGCCTCCAGCGAGGCACGCCCGGGATTCGCGATCGGCGTCGGCGGCAAACCCGTGTGAAGGTAGGTATTGTAAGGCGACCGCACGGTCAAATCGGCACGTGAGAGTTCCGACTTGTGATGCGGCAGCGCGTATTCGATCGTCGCATCGATCTCGAGCGGCATTCCCAGACGCAGCCGATTGTAGATGACGCCGGCAATCATCGGCCGATCCTTGTCGAGCTTCGCCTCTCGCTCGACGAGTGACGCGACAGTCACGGCCTGCGGCACCGAGACGTGGAGCGCGCGGGCACGTCGCACGGCGTCGGCCGGAAGCGCCGCAAGGAAACCGCGTTCGAGTTGCGCCTCGATCTGCTGCGGCGTCGCACCGACCGGAACGAGATACGTATCCGGAAAAAGAAAGCCTTCCAATCCGTGCGTGCGAACGCCGCCAATCTCGATCGACGACGTCGCAAAGGAGTGCGCGAACGTCGGCGCGTCACCGACGCCCGCCTCTTGTAGTCGCTGCGCGATCTGTTCGTCGGTGAAGCCCTCGGGAATCGTCACCCATTGCGCAACCGCTGCGCCTTGCGTGACGAGCGCATGCAAGACGGCGGCCTCGGTTTCATGCGGAGCGAATCGGTACTCGCCGGCACGAACCTTCGTCTCCTCGCCTCGAACGCGCGCGAGCGCGTGGAGGGGCAGCGTATGCGCGATGACGCCGGCCCTGCGCAGCCGTGTGAGGATGTCGTCGAACGACGCTCCCGCCGGAATCACCACGCGCGTCTGCGCCACCGGGCGCGAACGATCGAGGAACGCGCCATAGAGCAGGAGCAGCGCCGCGACGATTGCGACCGCAAGGGCGAGCACGAGAAGCGCGCGTACCAGTTTCATTTCTCTGAACGACGACGAGCCAAGAACGTCTCCAAAATCAAAGCAGCGGCCATCATATCGACGGCCCGGCGACGGCGATCTCGCGAGGCGTCGGCAGCGATCATCGCCTTCGTCGCCTGCGCGGTCGTCATCCGTTCGTCAACGCGATGTATCCTTCCCGTGAAGACGCGCCGGATGCGCTCCACGAAATCGTCCATCTTGCGCGCCGCGATGCCCCGTTCCCCGGAGAGCGTCACCGGATCGCCCACCACGAGGTCGCGCACGCCATAACTCTCCAGGTATTGCGCGATGCGCTCGAGATCGTCGGTCAGCCTCGTGCGCGCGATCGTTCCGATCGGCAGCGCGTAGGACTCGCTCGGATCCGCAATCGCCACGCCGATGCGCTTTTCGCCCACGTCGAGCGCCATGATCGTGCTCATCGCATCTCCGCAACCGCAGCCGCCGATCGCGGCCGGCGGCCCAGATGGTGTGCCACGAGCAGTTCTACGGCCTCGGCGACGCGCGGCAATGCCTGCACCGCTGCCCGGCGGCGCTCTCGAGGCGCGGCGAGCGCGCGGAGGTTCTCGAGCGCGGCCGCGTCGAGTTCGGGCAGGTCGCGCCAGCGCTCGCGGCACGACGCGTCGATGAGGCCGCCCGCTTCGACGTCCACCCACGCGCTCGCGCCGAGCGCGTTGCCGCAGCGAACGCACGCGTCGAGCGGAGGAGCGACGCCGAGCGCATCGAGCAATCGCATCGAAAATCGCGGGACGAGCGTGGATGGAGCATCCGATCGCGCGATGGCTGCAAGCATTCCGACGAGCAGCACGTAGACCTCCGGCAGCGCAAGCTCCGGTTCTGAGAACGCATCTATCATCTCGCAGGCCTCGGCAGCGACGGAGAATCGCCGCGGATCGACGAGCTCGCGCCAGTGTTCGCGTAGGATCTCCGCGCCGGCGATGACGTCGAGCGAGCGTCCGCGATGGATCGTCAGCGTGACCTCGTTTCCGAACTCGAGGCGTCCGCCAACGCGACTGCGGCCGCGCCGGATACCTTTGGCGACCGCTTCCACCTTGCCGTGCTCCAGGGTGAAGAGGATGACGATGCGGTCCGCTTCGCCGAGATTACGCGCGCGCAGGACGATGCCGCGCGCTTTATAGGTCCGCGCCGCCGCCGCCATGATTAGCTGCGCGAGAGCGCTTCGGGTGTGAACGGATACGGAAGCAGCTCGGCGAGCGTCGTCTCGACCACGCCGCTTGGCGATGTGAACGCCACCGGCATGGCGGAATCGAACTCCGCGATGAACTGGCGGCACGCGCCGCAGGGCGCAATCGTCGCATCCTCGGGTCCGGCGACGGCCACGGCGCGAAAACCAAGATGGCCTTCCGCGACCGCACGCACCAGCGCCGCGCGCTCCGCGCAAATAGAGAGACCGTAGCTCGCGTTCTCGACGTTTGCACCCGTGATCACCGTTCCGTCCAGCGTTTCGACGGCGGCGCCGACGGCGAAGTGCGAGTACGGGGCGTAGGCGTTCGCGCGAGCGGCGCGCGCCGCCGCGATCAGACTCCTAGCGGACGGCATCGTGCGCGTTCGCCTCGGCGCGCTCGCCGCCCGTTGCCTGTCCGTCGGCGTTCTTGGCATGAAATACCCGTACCGAGATGATGCGGCGTCCGTGCGCCCGTTCCACGCGCAGGCGCGTGTTGTCGTCGGCCTCGATCTCTTCGCCCTCCGACGGAAGGCGCCCGAAACGCCCGACGGTGTAGCCGCCGATAGTTTCGAAGTCCTCCGTGGGCAACTGCGTACCCAGGGCAGCGTTCACGTCCTCGACGTTGGTGCGCGCGTCGACGATCGCCTCCTCCGACGAGACCTCTGCGATCGGTTCCTGCTCGTCGGTGTCGTGCTCGTCGCGGATCTCCCCGACGATCTCCTCGAGGATATCTTCCATCGTCACGAGGCCCGCGGTTCCGCCGTACTCGTCGACGACGATCGCCAGCGAGAACTTGTCGCGCTGCATCTCGCGCAGCAACTCGGCGATTCGCTTCGACTCCGGCACGTGCACGGCCGGGCGCATGAGCGCACGAGTGGTCGTCGTCGCCAGCGTTCCGGTCGCAAGCGCGATCATCAGTTCGCGGTCGTGGATCACGCCGATGATGTCGTCTTTGGATTCCTGATACACGGGCAGCCGTGAATGTCCCTCGGAGATGATGATGTCCAGTGCTCGCCGCGGCGACGCGTCCACGGACACCGCGACCATCTCCGGACGCGGGGTCATCACTTCGCGCGCGATCGTATCGCCGAACTCGATCACCGAATGAATCATCTCGCGCTCCTGCTCTTCGATGACGCGCTGCTCCGCGCCGACGTTGACGAGCGCGCGAATATCTTCCTCGGTGACGAAGATATGCTGCACGTTGCGGATCCCGAAGGGGCGCAAGAGCAGAGCGGTGACGAAGAGGAATGCGTTGGCGACCGGCGTGAGCACCCACGCGACCGCGCGCATGAGCGGAGCGAGGCGCAGCGACCAGCGCTCGGCATCGCTCGTGGTGACCGTCTTCGGAATGATCTCGGCGAAGAGCAGCACGACGAGCGACATCGCAAGCGTCGCGAAGACTGTTGGGTACGGTAGATCGAGCGACAGCGCGAGAGCGGTCGCAATGGAGCTCGCGCCAAGCAACGCAACCGTGTTTCCAATGAGTACGCAGGTGAGAAAGCGATTGCGATCGTCGCTCAGGCGCACGATGTCGTTCGCGCCGCGCAGACGCCGTTCGGCCATCGTGCGCGCACGCAAGCGCGAGACGGAGATCAGCGCAGCCTCGGACGCCGAGAAGAACCCGGACATGACGATCAGCACCACGAGGGCGACGACGTCGAGCGCGTCGGTGCCGTGGGTCATAGCGGGGGCTCGCCGTTCAAATCTGCGCCATTATAGCATACGCGGGTCGTGCGCTAGGAGGCAGAGACACGCCGCGCCGGCGCCCAGCAGCGGCCCCGAGAGGATCGCTACGGCGAGCGGACGGCGCGTCACGCTCACCGCGAGCGCGAAGAGTATCGCCGCGGACGCAGGCCAGTAGCCCAGGCTCGCCGGCGCCGTAAAGGCGACGAGCGCTGCGATCGTCCACGGAACGGTCGCTCGCCCGCTGAACGCGGCACCGTATCGTGCCTTCAGCAGCACCGCGAGCAGCGCGCTGAGGCCGAGCGCAGCAACGACTGTTTGCGCGTCGAGCGCCGGAACTGCCGGCGCCCGGTATCCTGAGACCCATGCAGAGATGAAGATCGCAAGCCCCGCGAGCACGGCTCCGACCGACGCGACGAGCACCGCGCCCGCAGCGGCGTCCTTCGCGCGCTTTGCAACCGGATGCAGCTCGAGCGTCGCGAGATCGACCTGCGCCTCGATCGCGGTATTCATCAACTCCAGACCGAGCACGAGCGCGACGAGCAGTACGACGACGACGAAGGCCCACAGACTGACGTGAAGCGCGAGCGCCACCACGAACGCGGCTGCAGCGACGATCAAGTGCACGACGAGGTTCGGTTGAACGCGTGCGGCGGCGACGATGCCGTCGAACGCGTGCGTGAACGATAGGGCGAAGCGCCTCATCTCGCGCGATAGGGCCACGGCATGCCGATGCACTGCGCCAAGCGACGCTCTTCCGCCTCCATGACATTGCGCTCGCGGGACGCGTGATGGTCGTGCCCGATCAAATGCAAGAGACCGTGAATCAGCAGCCGCTCGAGCTCGCGTTGGAGCGGCGCGCCGTAGTCGGCGGCTTGACGCTTCGCCATGTCCACGCTGATGACGACGTCGCCGAGGATGTCTTCGGGAGGGCCATATCCCGAAGACTCTTGGGCAGACGTATGTTTTTCCCTCATGGGAAAGGACAAGACATCCGTCGGCACGTCTTTGCCGCGGTGACGATGGTTGAGCTGGCGCATCGTTTCATCGTTCACGAGCGACAGCGACACCGAAGACCCCTCTTCGCCGAGCGCCTCCATGAGGCGGCGCGCCGCGGCCTTCAGCGAGCGGCCGTCGGCACCGCCGCGCCGCACGTCGTTGCGAAAATGGATCACTGCGGCGTGTTGCCGTAGGCGCGCACGATGCGCGTCACGAGCGGGTGACGTACCACGTCGCCCTCGCCGAACTCGATCACGGCGACGTCTTGGACGCGTGCCAGGCGCTGCGCCGCATCGAGCAGGCCGCTCGTGGCGCCGATAAGATCGATCTGCGTCACGTCCCCGACGACGACCATCTTCGATCCGGAGCCAAGGCGCGTGAGGAACATCTTCAACTGGCCGCCCGTCGCGTTCTGTGCCTCGTCGAGGATGACGAACGAATCCGAGAGCGTGCGGCCACGCATGTATGCAAGCGGCGCGACCTCGATCGTGCCGCGTTCCATGTAGCGCGCGACGACGCTCTCGTCGAGCAGCTCGCCTAGAGCGTCGTAGAGCGGGCGCATGTACGGGTCGACCTTTTCGCGCAAATCGCCAGGAAGAAAACCGAGCTTCTCGCCGGCTTCGATTGCGGGACGCGAAAGCACGACGCGCGCAACCTCGTGCGCTTTGAGCGCACGCACGGCCATCACGACCGAGAGAAATGTCTTTCCGGTGCCCGCCGGCCCGATGCCGACCGTCAGCGTGTTGGCATCGATCGCCTCGATGAAGCTGCGCTGGCCCGCGGTCCGGGGGCGAATCTCGCGGCCCCGCTGCCCGCGCAGCAGCGTCGCCGCCAATGCGCGGCCTCCGCCGCGCTCGGTGTCCGCGACCGCAAGCGCCACGTCATGCGGCGTGATCTGCGTTCCCTTCATCGCCGCCTCGAGCATGCTCGTGAGCGCATCCGCGGCGCGCTCGACGTTACGCTGCTCGCCGCTGAGCACGAGGCGGTCGTCCTCCGTGCGCAGCCGGACGTCGAGTCCTTCTTCTAAGGCAGATAAGTTGCCGTCGTATTCGCCGAAGAGCCGAACGCGATCCGCCAAGCATTCGAGGCTGATGCTGCGGGACGTCAAACGATCGAGGTCCACTCGCGCAGTGCGCGAGGTGGACCGAGCACTTCGAGTGCGATGATACCGCGCGCCACGGGCGAGCCTCGTTCGAAGACGCTTCCCGCCGAAAGCAAGCGCCGTCTCGGCGCACTGACGAGAAGCGTTGCGAGCGCAGGCGCCTGTGCGGGCGGTGCCGGCGGTACCGGAGGAGGAACCACGACGCGTTGCCTGGAGCCGCCCCTCGACGCGCCTGTCCTCACCGAAGGCGGCGGAGGTGCTAAAGGCGGCGCAGGCGGTTGCGCGGGTGAGCTCTGTTCCATGCGTCCGGTCGTGCGCCTCACGCTCCGGACGACCGACGAGATCACAGCAATAAGGATGAAGACGGCCCAGATCAGACCGCCGAAATCCTGAACGTTCACGCTACGGCGTCATCGGAGGCGGCTGTTGAGTCGCCTCCGACTGCGGCGGCGTCTCCGACGCGCCGATCGAGCTACGCATTTCCGTGTCTGCCTGAATATTCCTCAAACGATAGTAATCCATCACCCCAAGGTTGCCGCTGCGAAACGCTTCCGCGATCGCGAGCGGTATCGATGCTTCCGCCTCGACGACCTTGGCGCGCATCGCTTGCGTGAGCGCCTTCTGCTCTTGCTCGCCGGCGAGCGCGGCGTACTGCCGTTCCGCAGCCTTGGCCTGTGCGATGCGCCGATCGGCCTCGGCTTGGCTCGTCTGCAGTTCGGCTCCGATGTTCTTTCCCACATCGACGTCCGCGATGTCGATCGAGACGATCTCGAAGGCGGTTCCGGCATCGAGCCCCTTCGCGAGCACGGCCTTGCTGATCCGGTCGGGGTACTCGAGCACCTCCTTGTGGTCGACGGCCGCGCCGACCGCGGCGACGACGCCCTCGCCCACGCGCGCGATGACGGTCAGCTCGCCGGCGCCGCCGACGTAGCGGTCGAGGTTGCTGCGCACCGTAACTCGAGCCTTGACGTTGAGCTGAATGCCGTTTTGCGCGACGCCCTGGAAGGTCGGCGTCTCGATGACCTTAGGATTGACCGATGTCTGGACCGCTTCGAGCACGTTGCGTCCGGCGAGGTTGATGGCGGCTGCGCGTTGCCACTCCAGCGGGAGCTGGGCGCGCTGCGCTGCGATCATCGCGAGCGTGACCGCCTCCACGTTGCCGCCGGCGAGATAATGCGACTGCATCGGATCGATCGTCACGTTCAAGCCCGCTTTGCGCGCGCGCACGTAGTTCGTAACGATGATTCCCGGAGGAATGCCGATCAAGCGCATGCGCACGAGCGTGATGATGCCGATCGGCACGCCGGCAGCGATCGTACGGATCCACAAGCCGAGCGGAAAGTAGTAGAGGAACATGATGAAGAGGATAATCGCGAAGAGGACGATGATGCCGGTCACGAGTGCCACGAGAAGAACTCCTTATGTGGGGCCGAGCCCGGAGCCGGGCTCGACGAAGATGCGCGCGCCTTCGACGCGCGTGACGCGAATCGGCGTACCCTGCGCGACGTATTCACCCTCGGTGAGAACGTCGATGCGGCGGCCGTCGATGGAGGCGACGCCCGCGGGGCGAAGCTGTGAGGCGGCGATTCCAGTGCGACCTTTGAGGTCGCCGAAATCGCGACTTGAAACGTAATCGCTCCCCTGCGCGTACGTGAGCGCGAGACGACGCATCCATGCGTTCTCCGGCAGCACGCGAAGCAGAAGCAGAAAGACGACGATCGTCAGCGCGATGGCGGCCGCCAACGTCTCGAAGGCCACCGCGATGTTCGGAATGCCGAAGGCCAATACGACCGCCGCGACGAGCGCGATGCCTCCCAAGACACCGGGAAACGTGTGCCCCGGCACGACGTGCAGCTCCCAGAGGATGCCGATGAACCCCAGCACGGCGAGCGCGACGACGCCCCAGTTCGAAAACCCTGCGTAGACGTGCGTTCCGAAGAAGAGTCCGAACGCGATGATCGCGATGAGCCCGGCTATGCCGTGCAGCGTGTAGAGTTCCACCATGATGCCGAGCATGCCGATCGAGAGCAGCAGGCCACTTACCGTCGGGTCGGTCGCAAAACGCGCGAGGCGCTCCGCCCACGTCAAGTGCTCGTGGAGACGCGAGTTCGCGTTCAAATGCACGGCCGCAAGCGCGGCGTCGAGCGACGGCTCGACAGCGATCGCAACGTGATAGCGCAACGCCTGCACCGTGTTCAGCGTCAGGATCGTTCCGGCTGCTTTAAGCCCGGGGATCGCGATGCTGCGATTGACCATCGCGCCCGCGATCGTCGGGTTGTGATGATTGCGCTGTGCCGTCGACTCGAACTCGGCGGTCAGTGCCGAGACTTCCTTGGGCGTGTTCGGAATCGGCTCCGCTGCGCCGATCGAGGCGCCCGGCGCCATGATGATCCGCTGCGCCGAGAGCGTGATGAGCGCCGCCGCCGAGTACGCGCGCTCGCTGACATACGCGATCACCGGAACCTGTGCGGAGCGCAGTGCATCCTCGATATCGAAGACCGACGAGACGAGGCCGCCTGGGCTGTCGACGTCGAGCACGATCGCCGCCGCGTGCTCGCCGTTCGCCTCCGCGACGGAGCGCTGCACGAGATGTGCCATCCCATCGTCCACCGTTCCGTGGATGGGAATAACGACGATCGGGGCCGACGCCGGGGCCGAAACGGCTTGCGCGCAAAGCGACGCAATCCCACACAAGAGGAGTCCGAGCCATATCCCGGCTCGCAGGCGAACCGCCTTCATCTTCGTGAGGGACTACTTGCTTTCGCGGGCCTTCAGCGCCTCCTGGACGATCTCGGCGACGAGCTTTCCATCTGCGAGGCCGCGCAGCTGCGGCATCACCGCCTTCATGACGGCACCTTGATTGCGCTCGCCGGCAGGCAAGGTTGCCATCGCCGTCGCGACGATCGCGCGCACCTCATCCGCAGATTTCTGCTGCGGCAAGTACGCCAGAAGCACCTCGCGTTCGGCGCGCTCCTTCTGCGCGAGCTCGGTCCGGCCCGCCTTCTCGAACTCCTCGATCGAGTCGGCGCGCTGCTTCACGAGCCTGCGGACGACGTCGAGCTCCTCTGCGTCGGTCGGCTCCGTGCCCGTCTCGCCCCGCTTGTACGTGAAACCTGAGATCGCGGAGCGCAGCGTGTCGACGCGCAGTTGGTCGCGCGCCTTCATCGCCTCACGTAAGTCGGAGGCGATGCGATCCTTCAAAGAACCCATCGGGGCTCGCTCAGACGCGGCGCTTGCGGGCGGCGGCTGACTTCTTTTTCCGGCGCACGCTCGGCTTCTCGTAATGCTCGTGCTTGCGAGCCTCCGCGAGGATGCCGGCTTTCTGGGTGGCCTTCTTGAAGCGCCGCAGGGCGCTCTCAATCGATTCACCCGGCGCGATGCGGACTTCCATTATTCAACCCCCTTTCCCGGCATATGAGCCCTGCGTACCTTATCACAGGGCCGGGGGAGCGTCAATTGCGCGCTATCCGGGCGGCCAGCTCATGTGGCGACCTGCGAGGACGTGCACGTGCACGTGGTCGACGGTCTGCCCGCCCTCGACTCCAGTGTTCACCACGAGCCGGAACCCGCGGGAACCGAAGTCACGCGCGAGCCTTGTCGCAACCGCCATGACGTGCCCGAGCAATGCTTCATCACCGCCGTCGAGAATGTCGGCCACGGTCGCGTAGTGCTTGCGCGGCAGCACCAAGACGTGCTTCGGGGCCTGCGGGTTGACGTCGGCGATGGCAATCGCGTCATCGTCGCGGTAGATCTCGTCCGCTGGGATCTCTCCGGCAACGATCTTACAGAAAAGGCACTCCATCGATGCATCCTTCGACAAACTTAGGATGACGCTTGCTCGGCGAATCGCATGACTATCGTATGATGAAGCTCCAGGACTTCGTTGCCGCGTTTCCCGCTTCATCGGCGACGCGAACGCTAACGCGAACGGCGCCGCGGCGATACGCCGTCTCGGGCAGGTACTGAATGAAGTTCGCCGTGCGAACGCATTCCGGCGTTACGTCCCGACCGTTCACCTCCAAGCGAATGCTCGATGGATTGACCGGCACGGCATCGGTGACGAAGGTCGCATAGATCGCGGGGGCGTTCAGCGTCACGGTCGCACCGTCGCTCGGTCCGACCGTTGAGATGCCCGGTGCCCGACCCGACGCGGAGAGCGTCTGCGCCGCGCGCGCTTCCACCGAGCTGCCGTCGTGCATCTGGAGGTGCGCTACGATCGGCGTATCCGCGAAGTTCGCGTTTGCAGCGATAGCGTAGCTTCCAACGTACGTTCCCGGTGCGCGTTCCGTCATCGCGATGCCGGCGACGTACGCACCGATGTCGAACGTGGCGGCGCCGCCGGGAGCGCCGTGCATCGTCACGTTCAGCGTGTCGCCGGTACGCAGCGGGTGCGTTGCGTCGATTGTGACGTCGCTGATGCTCGCGCTCCCGCTTTGCCCGCTCGTCGGCTCTGCCGCGCGCTCGGCGACGATCTCGCGGACCTCGCCCGTCTCGACGTTGTACCGCACCGTCACGCGATCGCCGGCGACGAGATCGCCGAACGATGCCGGCTTTCCGTTCAACGATACCTCGGTATCGCGATCGGGCGCGATAACGTGGCCATCTTGCATCAAGAGCTCGTTTGGGTTCACGACCGCGACCACGCCGTACCGAGAACCGTATTCGTCGACGACCGACGTCACGGTGCCGTCCGAGCGCATGGCGATCTCGGCATAGTCTCCGGGCCGGATGTCGGTGAGCTCGCCGGGAATGTCGATGTCGACGCCTACGTCATGCATCGTGATCAGCGCGTTGTTCGAAATCGGAATCGTGCGAACGGACCCATTAAAGGAAAGGGTCACGGTCGGCGGCGCGGAGTCGACGTCGACCGCCGTTACGGTTCCGACGTTGACCGTGCGGTTGCCGACGGTGAAGTCGCCGAGTCCGGACCGGCCGACGAGCTGCGAGACGATCGAGACGACGTGCTCGCGGCGATTGAAGGTCGCCTCGGCACCGAGCACCGACGTGAAGAAACGCAACGGCGCGTAAAAGACGCCGTTGCGGCGCGTCGCCGGCGCATCCAACAACACGCGCGCGCCATCGACCGTGGCGATGCGGCTGCCGTCGCGCAACACGACCGTCTTCTCGCCCACGTGCGTGATCATGCTCGAGCCGAGGGTGCTGAAATCGAGTCCTAGAGCGTGTACCGTGCGTTGCACCGGAACGAGCAGGATCCCGCGGATCAAAAGCGGCGGCGGCTCGAGCGGCAGCGTCTCTCCATTGATGACGATGCCGATCTCCGGTGCCGGGGCAGCGCGGTGCACGGCGGTCAGGGCGAGCACGGCTGCGACGAGGAGCGCGGCGCGCCAAGTCATGCGAGCACCTCGCGATAGACATCGGCGGTTGCGCGCGCGCACCGATCCCACGTGAACTTCCGTGCGAGCATCTGCCCATGATTGACGAGCCGGGCGCGCAGCCCCTGGTCGTCCAGAACGGCGGCAAGGCATTCCGCAAGCATGCGCACGTCTCTGGCCGGAAAGGTCAGCACCGCGTCTTCCAGCACGGCGGGCATGGCATCCGCGCAGACGACGACCGGCGTTCCCGCGGCCATCGCCTCGAGCAACGTCAGGCCGAAGCCTTCGCGCAGAGCGGGGTGCACGAGGGCGCTCGCTCCGCGATAGTACGCCGCGAGCTCGGGGACGGAGAGCTCTCCGAGAACGCGAGCGTGCCGCCGGTTCGTCGACGCACGCTCTAGAGCGCCGCCAAAGTCATCCGGACCGCTCATGTAGAGATCCACCTCGTAACGCTCCGGAAGAGAGCACCAGGCCTCGAGCAGCGTCGCCAAATCTTTGTGCCTGCGATGATTCCCGACGTACAGAAAGTACGGGCGTTCTCCTGCGTGCGCGTCGGCGCCCGGAGCCGGCGCAAAGAGCTGCGGATCGACACCGAGCGCAACGACGCGAATCTTCGCGCGGTCCACGCCGAGAAAACGCTCGATGTCGTCCACGGTGCGCTCGTCCGCCGTTATGACGCGCGCCGCGCGCGCGCACGCTCGCCGCACGACGAAGCGATAATACCACGCCGCTTTGCGCTTGAAATGCTGCGGAAAGCAGAGGTGGATGACGTCGTGCAGAGTGACGATGGAGCGTACCGGCACGACGAGCGGCGTGTATTGTGAAAGAAAATGAACGAGGTCGACGCCTGCCTTCGCGATGGCGAGCGGCAGCGCGACCTGTTCGCTCCAGTCGAAGTTTCCTCCCCGCGAGAACGTCGCGTACGCAAACTCGGGTGCCACCAGAGGAAGCTTCGCACACATCTCGCGCGCGTAGAGTTTCATGCCGACGGACATCTGCCGCGAGAGCCGAGCGTCGAGCCCGACACGCTTCATCGCGCTTTGCGGCACGCCACGTACCGGTAGCGCGCCGACCAATACGCGGCGGCGATGCCCCGGCTGCCGTCGAGAAGCGCGCCTTTCAGGAGCAACAGGCGTAGCCAGCGCGGCCACACGAGCAACCATTCTTGCGCGGTGCGCAGGGGCGAAGCATGCAGTGCGGCGGCTTCGAGATCCGTATAGCGCTCGAACTTCGCGCGGTACGAAGCGGCATCTGCATAAGAATAGTGCAGCAAGGTTCCACGCAGCTCGGCGACCGGGCCTTCACAGACCCAGCGTTCGTGCACCTGAGCGCTGCCGCCCGCGGCGCAGCTCCCCTTCAAAAGCGCGCGCCCGGTACGAAAGAGGCGCACGAGCGGCTCGTTTTTCCACATGCGCAGGGCCTTTCCACAATAATACGTCGAGCGGCGCACGACGTAGCCGTCGACGTCGCCGTCTGCGCGGAGGATTGCGTCGCGCAGCACGTCGTCGAGCGCTTCGTCGGCGTCGATCATGAAGGTCCACGGCGTCGCAACGTTCGACGCCGCAATGCGACGCGCGTCGAGAAAGCCCGTCCAATCTCGTTCGATGACCTGCGCGCCCGCGGCACGGGCAAACTCGACCGTTCTATCGCGCGAGCGCGCGTCGATCACGAGCACCTGCATACCGCGCGGCAGACTCGTCAACGCGCGGGGAAGATTGCGCTCTTCGTCACGAGCGAGGATAACGGCGGTGATGTCGTACGGGTTCAGGGGCGCTGCATAGCTGTCGAGGTGCTCACGGTGACACCGCTATCGCTACGCCCATGATGCGTGCGCCCGAGCGCGGCGCCCACAAAGTCGCGGTAGAGCGGCGAGGGGCGATTGGGGCGCGATTTGAACTCCGGGTGCGCCTGCGTGCCGACGAACCACGGGTGCATCGCCTCGGGAAGCTCGATGACTTCGACCAGCTGCGTTTTGCCGACGGTGTGGAAACCGGTGAAGAGCATGCCGTGCTCTTCGAAGATCGGCGCGTAGCGGTTGTTGAACTCGTACCGGTGGCGATGGCGCTCGCCGATCTCGAGCTCGCCGTAAGCGCGCGCCGCATGCGAATTCGGGACGAGCGTGCACGCGTAGTTTCCCAGACGCATGGTGCCGCCGTACATTTCGAGATTACGCTGATCGGGCATGAAATCGATTACCGGGTCCGCCGAAGTCTCGTCGACCTCGGTCGTCATCGCGTCGGGAAGTCCGCAGACGCTGCGCGCGAACTCGATGCAGGCCAGCTGCATGCCGTAGCAGATTCCGAGAAATGGGATCTTGCGTTCGCGCGCATGCCGGATCGCGAGCAGCTTGCCCTTGACGCCGCGCGAGCCGAAGCCCGGCGCGACGAGAATGCCGTCGACGCCGCGCAAAAGCTCCACGCCGTCGCTTTCTATGTCTTCTGAATCGACGCGCTTAATGTCGACCCCCGCATCGTGCGCGGCGCCGGAATGGTAGAGCGCTTCGTTGATGGACATGTAGGCGTCCTTGAGCTCGACGTACTTTCCGACGATGGCAATCGTGACGCGGCGCTCCGGATGCAAGATACGCTCGACGATCGCCTCCCATTCCTCCAAGTGCGGCGCCCGCGTATCGAGATGAAGCTTGCGCACCGCCGCATCGGCGAGGCCTTCTTTCTCCAAGTTCAACGGTACGGCATAGATCGTCGGCGCGTCGTTGTTCTGCACGACCGCGGAGCGAGCGACATCGCAGAAGAGCGCGATCTTCTCCTTCAGCTCGATCGGCATCGGACCGGAGGTCTGCGTTCGGCAGACGATCGCGTCGGGGAGGATGCCGATGCCGCGCAGCTCGCGCACGGAGTGCTGGGTCGGCTTCGTCTTGAGCTCGTCGGGGGCACCGAGGTGGGGAACGAGGGTCAGATGCGCGTACATGACGTTCTCGTCGCCGACGTCGTAGCGCATTTGACGGATCGCTTCCAAGAACGGTAGCGACTCGATGTCACCGACCGTCCCGCCGACCTCGACGATGCAGACCTCGGCGCGGCTTGCCTCGGCGACGCGCTTCACGTGCGCCTTGATTTCGTTCGTGATATGGGGAATGACTTGTACCGTCGCGCCGAGATACTCGCCGCGGCGCTCTTTCTCGATGACGGCCTTGTAGATTTGCCCGGTCGTCACGTTGTTGGCACGCGTGAGGTTCTCATCGATGAAACGCTCGTAGTGACCCAGATCGAGATCGGTCTCTGCGCCGTCCTCGGTAACGAAGACCTCCCCGTGTTGATACGGGTTCATCGTGCCGGCGTCGACGTTGATGTAGGGATCGAGTTTTTGAATCGAGACGCTGATCCCGCGGGCCTTCAACAGGCGCCCGAGCGATGCGGCCGTGATGCCCTTTCCGAGCGAACTGGCCACGCCCCCGGTAAAGAAAATGTACTTGGCCACTCGGGATTGCTGTGTTCAGCGCGGGCGGTTATCGAACCTTTGTCTTCTTTGGCAAATCGAAGGGAATGACAAGCCGAATGTAGCGCTCGAGCCCAGCATAATCGGGACCGACGGCGACGCGCGCGCTCGGAAACGCCGCCGCGGCGAGATCGCGCAGCGCCGCGATCGATGGCGGCGCGGCCTCCAGAAGCACAACTGCGCCGTCGTTGAGGCGCCCCGGTAGGCGCGCCAGGAGACGGCGGTATTCGCGCAATCCGTCGGACCCGCCATCGAGCGCCTCTCGCGGCTCGAAAGCCGCAGGCTCGGGTCTCCGAGGGAGTTGCGCGGTGGGAACGTACGGCAGGTTCGCGACGACGCAATCGAAGCGCAGCTTTTCGTCTCGCGGCAGAAGATCCGCGAGCTCGAACCGGAGACGTCCTTCGACAAGCTCAGGATGACACGCGACAGGGTCGTGATGGCGCATGGCGCGAGCGTTGCGTTCGGCAACGGCAAGCGCGTCCGTGCTGCGCTCGGTCGCGTAGACAACCGCTCCACGTAGCTCCGCGGCGAGCGTGCACGCGATCGCGCCGCTTCCCGTGCCCACGTCGAGGATGACCGGCTTCGCATAGCTGCGCAGGTGCTCGAGGGCGGCTTCGACGACGTGCTCCGTCTCCGGTCGCGGGACGAGCACCGCCGGGCTCACCTTGAAGGGCCGCCCGCAGAACCATGCCGTACCGATGAGATATGCGACAGGCTCTCCGAGCGCGCGACGCTCGACGAGCGCTTCGAAACGCTGCAAATCGGCGGCCGAAAGCGGCTCGTCGCCATGAGCGATGAGCCAGGCGCGCTCGTGCTCTAGCGTATACGCGAGCAGCAGCGCTGCGTCGGCGCCGGAGGACGGCGACGCTCCGGAGAGCCGCGAGCTCGCCGAGCGCAAAGCTTGGGCGACATCCTTCGACACGCTCAGGATGACGCCTTAGAAGCCTGAGCCGGCGTCGCAGTACCGGCTATGCTGCAGAGCCTGCGAGCAGCCGGGCACGCTCGTCACGCAGCAGATCCTCGACGATCTCGCCGATGTCGCCGTCGAGAATCGCGCGGAGGTTCCCGTAGCTGCGATTCGTGCGGTGGTCGGTAAGGCGATCCTGCGGCACATTGTACGTGCGGATCTTCTCGGAGCGATCGCCGGTGCCGACTTGGCTACGGCGCAGTGAGCCCGTCGCCTCTTCTCGCTCGCGCCGCTTGCGCTCGTGGAGCATCGCGCGCAGCATCTGCATCGCACGCTCGCGGTTCTGCTGCTGCGAGCGCTCTTGTTGCGAGGCGACGACGATACCCGTCGGCACGTGCGTGATGCGAATCGCCGATTCGGTCTTGTTGACGTACTGCCCCCCGGCGCCGCTCGACTTATACGTATCGACCTGCAGGTCCACCGGCTTGATCTCGATCTGAACGGTCTCGTCCACTTCGGGGAGCACCGCGACGGTAGCCGTCGACGTGTGGATGCGTCCCTGCGCCTCCGTTGCGGGGACGCGCTGCACGCGGTGGACGCCCGATTCGTGCTTGAACCAGCGATACGGCTGCTCTCCCCTTATGGAGAAGACGATCTCTTTATAGCCGCCGGCTTCGCTCGGGCTCTCCGAAACGACGGCGACCTTCATGTGGAGCGATTCGGCGAAGCGCGCGTACATGCGCGCCAGGTCGCCGGCGAAGATCGCGGCTTCGTCACCGCCGGCGCCGGCGCGGATTTCAACGAAGACGTCTTTGTCGTCGTCGGGGTCCTTGGGTATGAGCAGCTCCGCCAGCCGTGCCTCGAGCGCCTCGCGACGGGCATGCAGCGAGCGCTCCTCTTCCTCCGCGAGCTCGCGCATCTCCGGGTCGGCAAGCAATACAGCGTTCGCCTCGAGGGCTTCGAGGGCCGCGCGATAGGCACGATACGCCTCGACCGTCTCAACCAGACGAGCGCGTTCCTTAACCAAACCGGTAAACGTAGCTTGATCGAACGCGCCGCCGGCTGCCGCCAGCTCGGCCTCGATCTCGTCGAACCGCCGGCTGGTCGCCTCGAGGCGCTCGAACGCGCGCTCGTCCACGACCGCCGCTTACGCTTCCGCCGCGGCCTTCTTCGCTGCGCGTTCCTTGGAGCGAGCCGCCGCCTCTTCTTGCTTGCGCCGTGCGATTGCGGCACGCTGGTTGAACTTGTCCACGCGTCCGGCCGTGTCGATCAGCTTCTGCTGGCCCGTGAAGAGCGGATGGCACGCCGAACAGATCTCGACCGCGATCTCTTTTCGGGTCGAGCCGGTGGTGAAGGTGCTCCCACAGGCGCAGTGTACGCGGGCCTCCGGATACCACGTAGGGTGGATCTTCTCTTTCACAGTCCCTCGATTATAGCAGCGGCGGCAAGGGGGCTCACCCAAAGATTAATACCTGATTATAGAGGGTGCCGGGGGAAGAAGGCGGTACCTTCTTCTCTAGTGGCCGCCAGGTAGGACCTCGGCCCAACCCCCATCCTCCGGGGCAACATTAGAAACCCGGATAGAAAGAATCAAACAATGCGACTACTCTCTTGGCCATGCGCTGCAATCTTCGCAGCGATGGCCCTCTGGGCACCGGCGATCTCCCACGCGCAGGGCACGCCTGACTTTGGTGTGCCACCTTCGGGCACGATCCCGATCCTCTACAACGACCATCACGTCTATGCAAACCCCGACGTTCTCAAGCAAGATCGGGTGCTGGCCGCCTTGGTGCGCAACGGCACCATTCTTATTCCGCTTCGCTCGATGTTCGAGCAGATGGGCGCCACGGTATCCTACGATCCCTCGACGCAGACCGTCACCGCTTCCAAGGCGGGCGCGTCCGTCTCCGTTACGGTCGGTAAACCCGAAGTCGTCATCAATGGCGAGACCCGACCGCTCGACGTCCCGCCGATCATGTGGCACGGTCAGGTTCTCGTTCCCGTGCGCGTGATCTCCGAAGGCATGGGCGCGTACGTACAGTGGGTTCCGGACCGGCACATCGTCGTCGTACGCTACATCGTACCGACGCCGATGCCGCCGCCCCCCACCATGGCACCGCCGCCGCCCACCATGGCACCGCCGCCTCCGACACCAGCGCCCAACAGATGGGCCGGCATCTACGTCGGCGCTAACATCGGTGGAATCGTCAATCACGATACCGGCGGCAACACGTGCACGACGCCGGGCGGCGTCGTCTACGGACCTGGATGCTCGATCGATGCCGGCATCGGCAAGATGAACGCGGCGGGCTTCCTCGGCGGCGTTCAGCTCGGAGCGAACCTGCAGGCAGGCCACTTCGTCATCGGCCCTGAGTTCGACTATCAGGGAACGACGCTGCAAGGCTCGTCGAACTTCTACGGAATCCTGCCGGAGTACGGCAGCAGCGGCTGCTGCAACGTGCACTTCTCCGCGTCTGAATCAATGACGTCGTTTCAAACGGAGCGCCTGCGCATCGGGCTCGCATCGCCGAACACGCTCATCTATCTCACGGGTGGCTGGGCGCAAGCCAACGTCACGCTCTCGACGAACTACGCGTTTTCGCACCTTCAATACCCCGGGACGATCAGCGTCGAGCGCAGCGGCTGGACCGAGGGACTGGGCGGCGAATGGGCCATCAGTCCGCGTATGTCCATGAAGCTCGAGGGGTTGCTCTACACGCTGCAGCCCTACTCAACGGCCTTCTTCAGGACGGGAAGCACGTCGGGCTACTCCGGTGGCAAGGACTTCTACTTCCACGGAAACGTCGTGCGGCTCGGCGTCAACTGGAAACTCTGAGCATCGTCTCTCGTCATCCTTCGACAACAAATAAAGAGGGGCGCCGCGGCGCCCCTCTCCTTTTTGTCTCTTTACGCGCGTGCGCTACGGAAGATTCAGCGTTCCGCAGCTGCAGTACGTGAAGAGTGCCTGAGCCATTCTCGCGCCGAAGGGCACGCCTACGCCGGTAACCATGTCATATCCCGGTCCCGTCTGGAAGCCGGGGTAGACGTTGCCGTGGCTGTTCGTGCCGTTCGATCCGGCGCAGACGTCGTAGATGCTGCCGGAGGTTCCGCCGGCGCATGCCGCCTGCGTGCCGTAACCCGTCTCACCCTGCGCGATCGCGTAGAGTGCAGGAGCCGCGGCGATTCCCCAACGGTAGCCGTACGTCCCCGAACCGTGCGCGTGCGCGCAGGTCGAGTTCGCCTTGCACGCCGAGAGGAAGTCCGCGA
>VFSW01002898.1_pt1 | contig 25837 bp, 24 predicted proteins | sample 5358111 | NCBI WGS metagenome assembly VFSW01 (sample SAMN11554181, study PRJNA540505) | mine drainage metagenome | isolation source: sediment from site ElyBrook_90M | place: USA: Ely Copper Mine, Vershire, VT | collected 2017 | reverse complement strand
TCTGCAGCGAAGCCCCCGTCTGAGGAGCACCAGTCTGCAGCGCGGGCGGGTCGGATGCAACGCTGGCCGGCGGGGCGGGCGGCGGCGGCGCAGCGGCCGGATCCTGGGTTCTGATCCTCAGCTCCAGCGCCGCCGCGGGTCTGAGGTACTGCGCCTCTTCCTGTCCGGCGCGTGCGGCATTCCGAACGCCGGTTTGCGCTTTGGCCAGAGCGTCCGGCGACCCGTCGGGATGCGTGCCGCCGGAGGCCGCGGTAAACGCCGGCAGTTTGAGGGCAATGGGCACGGGCACGGGGACCGGGACGGGAGTAAGGACGACGGCCGCCGCAGTCGGCGGCTTTGTGGAGCTTTCGGCGTTCGCTGGAGCGGATTTCTGCGGGCGGTGGGCGTCGCCGGATGTGACGGGCGGCGCGACGGGCTCCGGCGGACGCAGCGGCGGCAGGGCGGCCGTTTCACCGGCCGGCGGCGCCGCTTGTGCGCTCACTTGAGCGTTGCCGGAGGTATCGGCGGCGGGCTGCTGTTGCTGCAGGGATGGAGCGCTCGCATCTCCCGGCTTTGCCGGCAACGGCGCGGGAGAAGGCGGTGCGGCGGAGGCCGGTGCGGGAGCGGGCGGCGCAAGAGAGAGAGGTTTAAAGGAGACTGGCGGGGCTGACGTTTTCGCAGGCGGCGCATCTTTCGCCACCGGCTTCGCGGACGTGGGTTCTCCCGGTCTTTGAACCGGCGCGGACTCCTGCTTCGCCTGCAAATAGGCCAGGTACTGAACGGTGCCTGCCGTGCCGGACATCTCTCCGGGGGTCTGGGGTGTCGATTGGGGTGTCGATTGGGGTGTCGATTGGGGCGCCGATTGGGGCGCCGATTGGGGTGTCGCGCCGGCCGGCGATCCCTGCTGCGCCTGCAGGTAAGCCAGGTACTGGCTCTCTTTCGCCGCGGTGGACATCTCGCCCGAGGTCGGCGGCGCCGGCGGTGTCGATGGCCGCTCGGCGTTGGCGGGCTGTGCGGCCGCCTTGCCGTTCGTCGCCGGCGGATGGGTGTGAGACGCGGCCGATTCGCTCGCGATCTCGTGGATGAGTTGGGCGAACGCGGAACGAGCGGACCCGGTCCCGGCCGTTGCATCGCCCGCGCTTTGCGCCGCCGGCGCAGTGGACGGCGGCGCGCCGACAGCCGCCGCCATCCCCTGTCCCGCCGGCTGCGGCGGTCTCGGCTCCGGGGGCGGCGCCTCGAAGGTTTGGGTGCTCGCAAGCCGGAAACTCACGACCCGATAAAGGCAGGCAGGCGGCCAAACTCAGTTCCTCGATTATCAAGACGTTAGCGCCAAACCCCTTGGCGGATTTTTGCCGGTATCCGCGAAGACGACAAAAAAATGGCGCTTCCCGCACTTCTCCTCATTGAACGTATCGACCGCCCGCGCCTCATTTTGAGGAATTTATCGAATTTCTTTCGTTCGGCACGATGACTGCACTGCATGGGTCCGGAGAAATCCACCGAAAGGAACGGAAATCATGGACGGTATTTCAACTTCGGCCGCGAGCGGCATGCAGGCCCGCATGCAGTCCCTCGAAATGCTCGCGAACAATCTGGCCAACGTCGAAACCGGCGGCTATAAGGCGGACCGGGAGTTCTACAGCATCTATACCGGAGCCGACGCCTCAAGCGATCCGCAGACCGGCGACATCTCCACCCTGCCCGTCATCGAGACCCAGTGGACCGATCAATCCCAGGGCGTCCTGCGCCAGACCTCGAATCCCCTCGATTTCGCTGTCGACGGCGACGGCCTGTTCGCCGTGCTGACCGCAGCCGGCGTGCGCTACACCCGGAACGGCAGTTTCCGTATCTCCCCGGCGGGAGCCTTGACCACAGCCGGCGGCGATCCGGTGCTCGCGAAAGGCGGCGGTCAAATCCTGCTGCAACCCGGCCTTCCCGTCGAGGTGCTTTCGGACGGAACGGTGCAGCAGGGAGGGCAGCCCGGCGGCCAGATCGATCTGGCTTCGTTCGATCCGGGAAGTCTGGATAAACAGGGCGTGAATTACTTCGCTCCCCTCGCGGGGGCCGTAGCCAAACCGGCGGCGGGCTCCGTGCTGCAGGGCAAACTCGAGGATTCCAACGTCGGGCCGGCGGAGTCGTCCATCCGTCTGGTCGCCATCATGCGTCAATTCGAGATGCTCCAGAAGGCCATGAATATCGGCAATGAACTCAACCGGCGCGCCATTGAAGAAGTGGCGCGCGTCGCATCCTAATCTGCCGGACACCAGGGAGACCCAAATGATTCGAGCTCTATACAGCGCCGCGAGCGGCATGACCGCTCAGGAATTGAACATCGACAATATCGCCAACAACCTGGCCAACGCGAACACCGTCGGCTACAAGTCGCGGCGCGCGCAGTTTCAGGACCTCATGTACCAGACAATGGTGGAGCCCGGTTCCCAGTCGAGCACCACCACCGTGGTTCCGGCCGGGCTTCAGCTCGGGCTCGGCACGCGCACCTCGTCCAATGAGATCAACCTGGCGCAGGGCGCCTTCACCAGCACCAGCAATCCGCTCGATATGGTGATCCAGGGCAACGGCTTCTTCCAGATCAAACAGCCCAACGGCCAGACGGCTTATTCCCGCGCCGGCTCCTTCCAGATGGACGCAACGGGCAACATCGTCACCTCGAACGGCGATCCCATCCTGCCTCAGATCACCATCCCGGCAGCCGCGCAGTCGATCACCGTTGCCTCCGATGGCACCGTCAGCTACACTCTGCCGGGACAGCCCGCCGCGCAAACCGCCGGACAAATCTCGATCGCAACGTTTCAGAATCCCGCCGGATTGAACTCCATCGGCCAGAGTCTCTACCTGCCTACCGACGCATCCGGAGCGGCTGTCGTCGGACCCGCCGGCGGCCCGGACGGCGCGGGGACCATCCTCCAGGGTTATGTCGAGCAGTCCAACGTCAGCGTCGTCGATGAATTCATCAATCTCATCAGCAGCCAGCGATCCTACGAAGCCAACTCCAAAGTAGTCAAGGCCGCGGACGACATGTATTCGCAGGTCAACAGTCTCAGCAAATAGGGCGGGCATGTCAATACGCTTCCTGTTGGTTACAGTTACAGCGCTTTCGGGAACTGCTTTCGCGGGTTGCCTCCCTGTCGCCGGAAACCGGATACTGGGCCGCGACCTCGCGCTCGCCGACGCGCGGTTTTCCGCGCTCCCCGCCACCCTCACCGTCGGTTTCGCGCCGTCCCCCGGCGCGAGGCGCGTTTACACCGCCGCCGAGTTGCAGCGCCTCGCCCGCGCCAACGGCATTCCAATGGACGATGCCGCGGAGATCTGTTTCGAGCTTCCCATGCGGCAAATCCGCGCGGAGGATGCGCTCGCCGCCATGCGCCGTTCCCTGCCTCCTGAAGTGGCATCCCCAGCTCCGGACTTGAAAAAGGTTTCGGACTTGAGAAAAGCTCCGGACTTGAAAATCGTCGAGCTGGAAGATGTCCTGGCGCCGGCCGGGGATCTGGAATTCCCCATGGACGGGCTCGAACCTTCGGGCCCGAAGGATTCCGGCACGCAGCTCTGGCGCGGTTACGTCAAATACGCGGAATCGCGCAAGGCCCCGTACTGGGCGCGGGTCGCGTTAACCGTGCGTTATACCGTGGTTGTCGCGGATAGAAATCTGCCCGTAAACAGCCCCATCCCCGCCGCCTCGCTGCACCTCGAAACCCGGACCGGTCCTCTCCAGCGCGAAAGGGTCGCCGGCAGCATGGAAGACGTAGTGGGGCGAGCCCCGCAGCGCGCCGTGAAAGCAGGCGAGACCGTCCCGCTCGCGATTCTCGTCGAGCCGCCGGAAGTCCGCCGCGGCGATCCCGTGACCGTGGACGTTCAAAGCGGCCCGGCGCATCTGGAACTGAGCGCCGTAGCCGAAAGTTCCGCCAACGAAGGCGACATGATCGAATTGCGGAACCCCTCCAGCGGGAAAACATTCAGGGCCAGGCTTATTCCCGGGTCGAAAGCCGTCGTCATCGTGGCGGCCGGACAACGCTTATGACGTATCCTGTTCGCGCCGCCATGGCGTTATTCCTGCTGTGCGCCGCCGGCCGTGTCTCGGACGCCGCCGACCCGAAGAAACCAAAAAAACAGCCCGAGCCCTCGATGCTCGACAAGTACCTCCAGAGCGCATCCGCCGTCGCCGAGGAGCCCATCGCCTCGCCAGGCTCCATCTGGTCGACAGCGGCGCGTCTCGACGACCTCGCGCGAGACGTGCGCGCCAACCGCGTGGACGATATTGTCACCATCGTCGTCACCGAGACCATCAACGCCGCCGCCACCGGCGCCAGCACAACCGAACGGGCGTCCAGCGCCGCCGCGTCCATCACGTCCCTCGCCGGTCCGAAGCTGGCCACCGGCGCTCTCGCCAATCTCCTGAACCAGTCCGGCGATCAGAAACTCAACGGCGTCGGCACCACCACGCGCGCCGCCACGCTGACCGCCGTGCTCACCGCGCGCGTGGTCAAGGTCCTGCCCGGAGGAATGCTCTACATCGAAGGCTCGAAAGATCTTCAGGTGAACTCGGAACAGCAGGCCATTACCGTCCGGGGAATCATCCGGACTGCCGATATCACCACCGCCAACACCGTCGGCTCGACTCAGATCGCCGACATGGAAATCCGCCTGAATGGCAAGGGCGTGGTTGGCGACGCAATCCGCCGCCCGAATTTCCTGTACAGGATGATTCTCGGACTTCTTCCTTTCTAGCCATGCGCGCTCTCATCGTGCTTCTGATACTTCCCGGCCTGGCCGCCACCCTCACGGGCGAAACGCGGATCAAAGACCTCGTGTCGATTGAAGGCGTGCGCGATAACGAGCTCGTGGGCTATGGCGTCGTGGTGGGCCTGAACAAAACCGGCGACAAGCAGCAGACCATATTCACCACCCAGAGCCTTGCCAATATGCTGTCGAAAATGGGCGTGGCCGTCTCCCCGACCGCAATCCTGGTCCTCGACACCGCGTCGGTCATGGTGACCGCGACTCTTCCCCCTTTTGCCCAGCCTGGAACCAGGATTGACGTCACCGCGGCCGCCATGGGCGACGCTTCGAACCTCCAGGGAGGCTTGTTATTGATGACTTCTCTGCGCGGCGCCAACGGCCAGGTCTACGCCGTTGCGCAGGGCCCGATTGTGACGGGAGGATTCGTCGCCGGCCGCGGCGGCGTCAGCCAGACCGTGAACCATCCGACCGTCGGACGCGCCCCCAACGGCGCCATCGTCGAGCGCGCCGCCCCCTCCATCGAGCCCACGGGACATATCCGCCTGCAACTGCGCACGGCCGACTTCGCCAATTCCTCGCGCATCGCGGCCATCGTCAACAAGCAGTTCGGATCGGACCAGTCGATCGCGCGCGCGGAAAATTCGGCGCTCGTCGATGTCGCCACGCCTGCCGCCTGGACGAGCCCGATTACAGAATTCATTGCCGGGCTGGAAGAGCTGAAGGTCGAGGTCGACTCCGCGGCCAAAATCGTCGTGAACGAGCGCACGGGCACGATCGTGATGGGCAAGGATGTGCGGATCCTGCCGGTGGCCATCCTGCATGGCAGCCTTTCCGTGGAGATTCAGACGAACTATCTGGTCTCGCAGCCCGGACCCATGTCGCAGGGGAAGACCGAAGTCGTCCCGGAGCAAACCGTTGCCGCAAAGGACGCCGCCGCGAAAAACGTGGTGTTGAAGCAGGGCGCCACTGTCGAAGAACTCGTTCGCGCCCTGACGGCGATCGGATCTTCCGCGCGCGACATCATCGCGATTCTGGAAAACCTGCGTGCGGCCGGAGCGCTCGACGCCGAACTTGAGGTGATTTAATGAACGCGGGAATTTCCATGGCCGCCCTGTTACCGGGCTTTGAAGACACAGCCGGCCTCGACAAAGAGAAGCAGAAGGTGACCGGGGCCGCGAAGGATTTCGAAGCCCTGCTGATCGGCCAGTTGCTGCGTTCCGCCCGCGAGGAAGATTCGGGCTGGCTCGGAACCGGCGACGACGACGCCAGCGCCACTGCCTTCGGCCTCGGCGAAGAGCAACTCGCCAAAGCCATGGCGGCGGGCGGAGGCCTGGGCCTGCAAAAGCTGATCGCCTCCGGTCTCGCCGCCAGAACCGCCGCCACGGAAGAGAGCGGCACGCCGTGAAATCCCCCGTCCGCCGTCAGGCCGTGACTGCGTAACCCTGCTTCGACTCCGTGGCCTGCCTTGTCTTCGGCCATGGCCCGGTCTTCGCTTCGCCGGCTGCGTCCGCCGGCCTCGCCATCTGGTCCGCCACTCCGCTCCAGCCCTCCGCGAGGGTTGTCAGAAGCCCGAGCACTTCGGCGAGTGGCTGATCGGCCTGCTGCATATTCGCATCCAGCAGGCGTTGCTGCATATGAGCGTAAAGGCTGTGGAGCCTGCCGCAAAGCTCCGGAGCCGCTTCCGGCCGCAGCGCGAGGATGAGTTGCTCGATCGATGCGTAGGCCCGCATGATTGCCTTCGAGCGCTCCACAATCCTCTTCCGCTCCAGATGTTCGCGTGCATCGATGACGCACGAAATCGCCCGCTTGTAGATCAGATTCACCAGTTCAAGCGGGTCGGCGTTGAGGATCATTTGTTCGTAATAGGGATTCATCCTGAATCTCATTTCCGGGCCGCGGTCTCCGCTGCCATCGCAAGCAGATATTCCGGCGGCCACTGTTCGATAACTTCCTTCGTCGTGCTGTCGATAACCTTGACTACAGGCAGCCTGGTCGCCCGATCGACGGAAAAGGCCACCTCCCTGCCCGCGCCCGCGTAACCGGCGTCGTTCAACTGGCTGACCGCGGAAGACACCGCCCGGTTCAGCGATCGATTCCCCTGCTCGCCCTTCACCGCTGCGCCGTCCGAAGGTTCCGGAACGGGTGTAGCCGCGGTGATCGATATCTGGCTCATGGATTCCTGCCTGATTGTCTTATCGGCAGGCCCGGTCTTTGTTCGAGGTTCTTTGTTCGAGGTTCTTTATTCGAGCTTCTTTGGCCGGATTCGGACCTTTTTCAAACCCCTCCTAAACTTCCCCCGCCTCCCCGCCGATAGTTCACCGGAGGGAAAAAATGACAGCTACTGCTCCTTTGGATGTACTTATCGTCGACGACTCGGCCGCGATCCGAAAGATTCTGCAACGGGTTCTCCGCCAGACCGATTTGAACCTGGGTGAAATAAAAGAAGCCGGAGACGGCGCCGAGGCGGTTGAGATGCTCAAGGACAGGTCTTTTGGCCTGATCCTGTCCGACATCAATATGCCGCAGATGGATGGCTTACAGCTGCTCGCGAAGATCAAAGAGATGGATCATCTCAAGAATGTTCCGGTCATCATGATCACCACGGAAGGCGGTCAGGGAAAAGTGATGGAAGCAGTTCAGCTCGGGGCCACCGGCTATGTGCGCAAGCCGTTTACCGCCGACCAGATCAAAGAGAAACTCGCGGGTGTCATCATTTAAAAGCTTCTCTCCTGTCGTTTTTCTGTCGTTCTAAGGTCGTTCCCCTGTCCCGCAGCGCCGCGGAGCAGGGGTTGTGTAGAGGAGCAGGTGGCCGTTCGCGTCTACCGGCCGGGAACGCCCATCCAGCCCCGGGTCCAAAGGTCCGCCATCGTAATAAACAGCAGCAGGATCAGCCAGAAAATGCTGGCGGCGACAATCATCTTCGTCAGGCGCGTGCTGTACCACACGTGCATGAAAAACAGCACCACCAGCGACGCCTTCAGGATGGCGATCGCGAGCGCCACGAAAATGTTCCACCGGCCCAGATCGAGCGTCGCAACGCCGGTCGTTACCCATGTCAGGAGGATCAGCGCAAAGAAGACCGCAAAGTAAACGCGCTTCGGTACGATGTGATGCTCGCTGGTTGTTTCAGCCGCCTGGTTAGTATGTCCCGCCATGTGATTGCCCTTTTTGGTGCTATTTCGGCCCCGCCGACCGGTCGATCAGATATAACAGCGGGAAAAGAAAGATCCAGACCACGTCGACGAAGTGCCAGTAGAGCCCGAATAACTCCACGGGCGTATGCCATTCGGGCGTGTACGCGCCCTTCCTGGCCTGCACGATCAGGAACAGGATAATCCCGATCCCCACGATCATGTGCGTCGCGTGCAACCCTGTCATGCCGAAGTAAAGCGCGAAAAACAGGGGTGTATGCTGCGCATCGACGCAGCCTTCGCAGTCGAAATTGTGCCCCGGAACCTCGTGGTGCACCCACTTGTCGTGGTATTCGTACGCCTTCACGCCCAGAAACGTTCCGCCCAGCAGCATGGTCAGGATCAGAAACAGCACAACCAGATTCTTCTTCCCGATCGCGGCGCAGCGGACGGCGAAAGCCATCGTGAGACTGCTGCAGATCAGCACGGTCGTGTTCGCCGCGCCGATCAGCAGATTGGTTTTATTGCTGGCGGACGCGAAAGCCGCCGGATAAGCCTGCCGGTACGCGAAATAAGCCAGAAACATGCCCCCGAAGAACATGACTTCGGTGACCAGAAAGACCCACATCCCGACCGTCGCGGCATCCTTCTGCTGAGCCGCGTCTTCAAAATGATGCTCGACGTGGCCGTGCGGCGCATCGGCCTCGGATGAAACAACCGCTCCGTGACTATCCAACGTGCACAACCTCCTCCGGTGAATATGTGTATGCTTCCTGCGTCACCACGGGGGTGACCTCGAAATTTTCGGTCGGCGGCGGCGATGCGGTCTGCCACTCCAGCCCCGTGGCGCCCCATGGATTGGGCGGCGCGTCCGGCCCGTATTTCAGCGACCACAGCAGATAGCAGAAGGGAATCAGATAGCCGATGCCCAGAATCGAAGCGCCCGCCGACGAAAGCACGTTCAGCACCTGGAACTCGGGCGGGTAGACATGGTACCGCCGGGGCATCCCCATATATCCCAGCAGAAACTGCGGGAAAAATGTCAGATTGAACCCCAGGAAAATGACGATCGCCGAAATCTTCGACCAGCCCTCGTGATACATCTTCCCGAACATCTTGGGCCACCAGTAATGGATGCCGCCGAGGAAACCCATGATCGCGCCGCCGACCATCACGTAATGGAAGTGCGCGATCACGAAATAGGTGTCCGTCAAATGCACGTCCATCCCCATGCTCGCCAGAAACAGCCCGGTCAAACCGCCGATCGTGAACAGCCCGATGAAACCGAGCGCGTACAGCATCGGCGTCGTGACCCGGACCGAGCCCTTGTACATCGTGGCGGTCCAGTTAAACACCTTGATCGCCGAGGGAATAGCCACAATGTAGCTCAGCACCGAAAACACCATCCCGGCGTAAGCCGACTGGCTGCTGACGAACAGGTGATGGCCCCAGACCAGAAATCCGAACACCGCGATCGCCACGCTGGAGAAGGCGATAAACGTATACCCGAAGGGCTTCTTGGAGCTGAAAGTCGTGATGATCTCCGTCACCACTCCCATCGACGGCAGGATCATGATATAGACCGCCGGATGCGAGTAAAACCAGAACATGTGCTGGAACAGCACCGGGTCGCCGCCGTAGGCGGGATCGAAGAAACCGATGTGGAATCCACGCTCGAGCACGAGCAGCAGCAGCGTCACCGCCACCACGGGCGTACCCAGAACCTGAATCATGCTGGTGGCGTAATGCGCCCAGACAAACAGAGGCAGCCGGAACCAGGTCAACCCCGGCGCGCGCATCCTGTGGATCGTGACGATAAAATTCAATCCCGTCAGGATGGACGAGAAGCCGGCGATGAAAATCCCCAGCCCCGCCGCCACCACGTAGCCGTTCGAGTACGAGGTGCTGAAAGGCGTGTAGAACGTCCAGCCCGTGTCCACGCCACCCATCAGAAGGACGGTGATGATGAACAAGCCGCCGATCATGTAGATGTACCAGCTCAACAGGTTCAGCCGGGGGAAGGCGACATCCTTGGCCCCGATCATCAGCGGCAACAGGAAATTACCCATTACCGCCGGAATGGACGGGATCAGGAACAGGAACACCATGATGATCCCGTGCATGGTGAAAAACTTGTTGTAGGTATTCGATTCCACCAGATCCCCGACCGGAGTCGCTAACTCAAGCCGGATCAGGACCGCGAAAATCCCGCCGAGGGCGAAGAAGAACGTGACTCCAAGCAGGTACAGAATCGCGATGCGCTTGTGGTCGTGAGTCAACAGCCAGCTCTTCAACCCATGCGTCGCGTTGAGGTAGTTCTTTTTGGTTTCTACTGGAGGAGGCGCAGTAATCATACAGATGTTCCTTGCAACTACCGATTCCCTGCCGCGGCCGGCTTCGCGGGTGGCGCGGGCGTGCCGCTCGTCTGAGTCGGAGCCGGCGGCGCGGAACTTTCCGACCCGTTCTTCGGCCCGAGCGACTTCACATATTCAACCAGTTTCAACAGACCGTCTTCGGTAATCAGGCCTTTGAAGGTCGGCATGATGTCGTCGTAGCCGGCCACGATCTTCGACTGCGGATAAAGCACCGACTCGCGGATATACGACTCGTCCGCCCGGACTCTCGACCCGTCCTTCAGGTCTACCGTCGTGCCGAACAGACCGTTCAGGTTCGGACAACGTCCGTTCTGCTTGTTGATCGCGCTCGCATGGCAGGTGCCGCAACCCAGCTGGTTGAACAGAGCCTGGCCCTGTTCCGCCATCGAGCCTTCGCCGCTGCCCGCCCCGAGCCACTTGTCGTAATCCGTCTCGTTCATCACATAGACGGTTCCGATCATCCCGGAATGTTTCGTCCCGCAGTACTCGGCGCAGAAGATGTGATAGGCGCCCACCTTCGTCGGCCGGAACCACTCCGTGGTATACCTGCCTGGAAGCACGTCGGCCTTCGTCCGGAACGCCGGTACATAGAAATCGTGGATCACGTCCTCGGACGTCATCGTCAGCCGTATGTCGCGATTCACCGGCACGTGCAGCTCGTTGATCTCCCGCGCGCCCTCGTTGTGCTGAATCTTCCACATCCATTGTTTGCCCGTGACGTAGATCTGCAGCGAATCGGCGGGCGGCCGCGATTCCGTGAAGAAGATACTCGCGCCCCACGCGAACATCACGAGCGACAGGCCCAGCGGTATCACCGACCACACGATTTCGAGGACCATGCCCCCGATACTGTGCTCGTCCACGGGCGCGGGAATCTGGTCGTTCCGCCGCCGGTACTTGATCGCGAAAAACACAACCAGAAACGCGATGAGCAGCGAGAAGAACGCGCTGACCAGTACCATGTACGCATAAAGCGCGTCTACATGACCGGCGATGGACGACGCCGCTTCCGGAAAAAGCTGGAAACTCTTTTCTCCCATATATGGTTAAGCGGCTCGAATCCCTTTCTGCCTGCTGTCTCTGCGCAGCATGATAAACACAAATCCCCCCAGCATCAGCAACGTCGCCGCTCCGGCGATGCGGAGCATATTCAAAGCAACGGCTGTGTACTTCGCGGTCGTCGGATCGAAATGATAGCAAAACAACAGAATCTGATCGACCGCGTTGCCAATCTTGTTATGCGACGCCTCCACCAGCGCGAAACGCATCTCCTTCGGCGAATACTCGATGCCGTAGAAGTATTTCGAAAGCTTTCCCTCGGGCGTCAGGACATAAATCGCGCTCGCGTGGGCGAACGTCGCGGTGTACACGTCCCACTTGTAGCGAAACCCCACGGCATCCGTCACGCGCTTGATCGAATCCAGATTGCCCGTCAGAAAATGCCAGCCGTTCGCCGTCTCCGGATGGCGGTAATCCCGCATGTAAGTCGCTTTTTTCGCAGCCGCCTGCTGTGGCGTCTCCCGCGCATCGAAGCTGATCGCGACCACTTCGTAATCTTTGCCCGGCGTGAAGGTCATGGCTTTCGCCGCTCCCACCGTCCCGTTCAGAATCTGCGTGCAAAGCATCGGGCAATCGTAATAAACCAGCGCCAGAACCACCGGCCGCTTCTGGAAGTATTTGCCCAGCGCAACCGCTTGCCCGGTTTCATCCCGGAACATGGCGTCGAGCGGGAGCTGCGCATTGAGCTTCTGCTCGATCGTCACTCCCTTCAGCGGACTCGGCCGGTCCACGCCCTTCACGTTCAGAAGGTCCGTCACCGGAGTATTCGGAGGTCCGTTCAGCGTCGGCGGCCCTTCTTCGAAGTTCTCCTTCTGTGCGTGCGCGTCGGAAGCCTGAGCCATGAGGCCGGGAGCCGTCAAGCCAAGCCCCGCCGCCCGCGCAGCCGCCACAACGAAAGCCGAAACGTCCTGCGGTTTCTTCATTGCGAAATCTTTTACAAAGTCCTGCCGCTGCTGGAATCTTCCGGAATCGTCCGGTACCCGTCGTGGTCCAGCCCGGCGGGACTTGGCCTGGAAGGCAATCCCTTCGCCGCGACGATATCGATCGCCTGATCGATCGGAATCCGCACAATGCCTTTATCCGGATTCACCCAGCCGTAGCTGTTCAGAATCGCGTCTTCGTCAGCCCGCAGATCCTTCAATTCAACTTTGGGCTCGGCCTGCAGCCGCGGCTCCGGCGGCAGCGCGGTCTGGTCCTTCATCATCAACGCCGCGGGGTTGGTGGCGTTCTTCGCGTCTTCGCGGGAAAACAGAAAATCGAACATCGCCCACATTGCGAAGACAACGACGATGCAACTCAGCAGGAGTCCGATCCCGAACGCCGACACCTGAAAGACGTTGATGTCTCTCCGCTCGTGCGAAACCCCCGGGTTTACCTCGTGCTCGTGACCGTGGTCCTGCGGTTTCTTAGTGCTCTCTGCCATGATTCAAAGCCTTTTGAAGATCGGGCGCCCCCAGCGGCAACAGCGGCCGCGTGGGCAACGTTCGGAAAAACAAAGCCAGCCACAAGCCGCCGAACCCTATCGGCGCCGTAAAATCGAGCCAGGAAACCGTGAACGCCGGGTGGTTCACATCCGCGAAGTTCGGCTCCACCAGCCAGAAAATGTCCACGATCCGGATGCACACGATGAAAATGGCGATGGCCGAGATCGTATTCGGGTTCTTCTTCAGCGACTGCGACAGCAGCAGCGCGAAGGGAAGCGCGAAATGGAGCAGCAGAAGCGCCAGCCCTACCCATTGCCAGCCGCCGTTCAAACGCCGGATATACCAGCTTACTTCCTGCGGCAGGTTGCCCGAGTAGATGATCAGATACTGCGAAAAGGACAGATAGGCCCAGAGCATCACCAGCGCAAGCATCAGCTTGCCCAGATCGTGAAGATGCTTCTTCGTCAGCGCATGATCGATCGGCGCGTATTTTCCGAGCAGCACCAGCGTCGCAACCACCACCGAAATCGCCGACAAGCCTTCCCCCACCGCGATGAGGAATCCGTAAATCGTCGAGGCCCACGTCACGTCGAGCGACATCAAATAGTCGATCGAGGCGAACGTGATCGTGAAGAAGAAGGCGATAATACCCGGGGCGCTCAGCTTTTCGAGCTTGTTCGAGTACGCCATCGACTTCGTCTTGTCTTCGAGCAGCGACCATTTGTTCAGCAGCGTCGTCAGCCCCAGCCAGACCACGCCGTAAATCAGCCACCGGACCCACAGGAACGGCACATTGAGATAGAGATTCTTGGCCTGGACAATCTTGTCCGCCGCGTTCGCCGGGTCCGCCCAGAAATACAGCTTCGGCGCGAAAATCAGCAGCGGCAGGAAACACAGCCACATGACGTAAAGGGTGCGCGAGCCCGCCTCCAGCGGCCGCAGGATCATTACGCCCCACGCGCCGCCGGTGACGAATTGCACCATCAGCAGAGCGAGACACCCCAGGCCCACTCCGAACCAGAAGAACAGGCCCACCAGATACGAGCGCAGGAACTGCTGCGGCCCTTCGAAGAAGTAGCCGGCGACCGTGAAGGCCAGCGCAATGAGTCCGACGAACGCCGCGATGTGCTGGTATTTTTTAAGCGTCTCCGCCAGCTGCGGGGAGGTTGCGTAACTTTGTTCCGTCGTCGTCATGGTCTTTCGGGTTGACTCCCAGCGACTGCGCCGGCGCCGTGCGCCCCGGGAACTCCCGACGGAGTGGCGGGCTTCCCGGGGAAGTCCACAAAATCGGGATCGGAGGGAGCGAGCGGCTCATGGGCCTGCGCCGGCAATGGAGCCTGGCCGATGGCCGGAACCCTCGACCGCGCTTCCGCCGGCAAGTCGTTGATGTTGGCGTTTTCGCTGTATTGCAAAGCCCGGATATAGGCGATAATCACCCACCGGTCGCGCGGCTGAACCTGCGCCGCATAGTTCAGCATGGCGCCGTAGCCGTTCGAAATCACGTCGTAGAAATGGCCCACCGGCGCATCCCGCAGCCGGTCGATGTGGTAAGAAGGCGGCTGCTTGAAGCCGCGCCGCACGATCATTCCCAGACCGTTGCCGATTCGCCCATGGCACGGCGCGCAGTAGATGTCGTAACGTTGCTGTCCGCGCTCGATCGCGGCTTTGTCCACCGCAATCGGAAAGGCCTCCACGTCCTTGCCATCGGCATCCTTGCCGGTATAGAACGCCGTGTCCTCGTTCAGCGCTCCGCGCGCGATCGTGCCTTCCACGGGCTGGCGCTCGCTGCGGCCGTCGGCGAAGAAATCGCTCGGGCGCTGCGGTCTGTACTTCGGCTGGTCCTGCATGTCCAGACGGGAACAGCCGGCCGCCGCCAGACACAGGGCGACCAGCCCGCCATAGCGCAGAGCGTTCCGGCTGGAGTTGAAAAAGATCTTCATCGGGCTACTTCCGCCACTTCTTCCGGGCCCAGACTTTCCAGAAATCCGGCCGTTTCCCTGCGGTCGAACTTCGGATCGTCCGATTCGATGCAGAGAAAAAATTTGTTGCGCGAGGCATTGGCGAACCGGTCCACATTGAATACAGGGTGATACGGCGAGGGCAGCCCGTTCATGACCAGCATGCTGATCGCGGCGGTCAGCCCTCCCACCAGCACCGTCAGCTCAAACGTAATCGGGATATACATCGGCGCGCTGATGAGCGGGCGTCCGCCGATATTGAGCGGAAGCGCCACGGCCTGCACCCAGCTGGCCAGGCCGAAACCGCCCGCGCATCCGATCAAACCGCCGATCAGAGTGAACAGCGAAACCCGGTTATCGTGCAGGTCCATCGCATCGTCCAGTTCATGGATCGGAAAGGGGCAATAGGCGTCGAATTTTCGGAATCCGGCCTCTCGCGTGCGGCGGGCCGCGGCCACCAGTTCGCCCGGCGTTTCAAACTCCGCCATAATCCCGTACAAAGGATGCGGATCGCGGAAGGAATGAGCGCTCATCTTGCGACAGGCTCCTTCACGCGCGCCCCCGGCAGGAGGAGGCGAAGTTCAAAGATCGTAATCATTGGCAATACCCTGACGAACAGGAAGATCATGGTGAGGAACAGGCCGATCGTGCCGACGAAGACCGCCCAGTCCCAGATGGTGGGCCAGTACATTCCCCAGCTCGACGGCAGAAAGTCGCGGTGCAAACTCGTGATCACGATCACGAAGCGCTCCAGCCACATTCCTATATTCACCACAATCGAAATCATCCACAAAATCAGCGGCGTCGTCCGTATCCGCTTGAACCAGAGGAACTGCGGCGTAATGATGTTGCAGAAAATCAGCGTCCAGTAGAACGGCGCATAGGGTCCGGTCATCCGGTTCAGGATCATGAACTTTTCGTAGATGTCCGCGCTGTAGTAGCCGAAGAACGCTTCGAGGATATATCCGTAACCCACGATCATGCCGGTCGCGAGCGTGACCTTCGCCATATTGTTCAGATGGCGCAGCGTGATGATGTCCTCCAGCCCGAAGAACGTGCGGGCGGGAATCATCAGGGTCAGCACCATCGCGAAACCGGAGTAGATGGCGCCCGCCACGAAGTAGGGCGGGAAAATCGTGGTGTGCCAGCCCGGCAGCATCGCCACCGCGAAGTCGAAGCTGACGACCGTGTGCACCGAAACCACCAGAGGGGTCGCGAGGCCGGCCAGCAGCAAAGAAGCTTTCTCGTACCTCTGCCAGTGGCGAGCGGAACTGCGCCAGCCCATCGACAAAGCCCCGTAAATCACCTGTTTCCAGCGTTGCGTCGCGCCGTCGCGGAGGGTCGCCAGATCCGGAATCAGGCCCACGTACCAGAACACCGCGGAGATGGTGAAATAGGTCGAGACCGCAAACACGTCCCAGAGCAGAGGGCTGCGGAACTGCGGCCACAGATCCATCGTGTTCGGATAGGGGAACAGCCAGTAAGCGAGCCACGGGCGGCCGGTGTGCAGAACCGGGAACATACCCGCGCACATGACCGCGAACAGCGTCATGGCTTCGGCGAACCGGTTGATCGCGTTGCGCCACGACTGGTTCAACAACAGGAGGATCGCGGAAATGAGCGTGCCCGCGTGGCCGATACCGATCCACCAGACGAAGTTGACGATCGCGAATCCCCAGCCGACCGGGATGTTGATACCCCAGACGCCAACGCCTTTGACAATCAGCCACGTGGCGCCGGCCATCAAAGCCTGCAATAAACCGAATGAGATCAGGAGCCCGAAGATCCACCCGAGAGTGGTCTTCCGCTTGAGAACGATGCCCGCGATTTTGTCCGAAACCGACGCAAGACTGTGACCTTCGTCGATTACGGGCCCAACTTCTATTTTCGATGGCAACTCGACCGGCTGCGCCATGTTAGCTTTCCTTCTCCGACTTCTGCACTTCCGGATTGGGGTTGCGAATCTCCGTCAGATACGTGGTGCGCGGGCGCGTATTCAATTCGCCCAGCAGCGAGTAATCGAGACTGCTGCGCTTCCATTCCGAAACGCGGCTTTTCGGATCGTTGAGGTCTCCGAACATAATTGCCTGCGACGGGCAGACGGCGGCGCACGCGGGCACGATCTCGCCGTCGCGCACCTTGCGGTCGTCCTTTTCCGCCGTGATCTTGGCGTAATTGATGCGCTGCACGCAGTACGAACACTTCTCCATGACGCCGCGGCTGCGCACGGTCACGTCGGGATTGCGCTGCAGCTTGAGGCTTTCCGTCTCCCAGTCGGTGAAGAGCAGGAAGTTGAAACGGCGTACCTTATAAGGACAGTTATTGGAGCAATACCGAGTGCCGACGCAACGGTTGTACACCATGTTGTTCAGCCCCTCGGCATCGGTTTCCGTGGCGGCCACCGGGCAGACAATCTCGCAGGGCGCATCCTCGCACTGCACGCAGGCGACCGGCTGGAAGTACATGTCCGGCTGGTCCGGCTCGCCCTTGTAATAACGGTCGATCCGTATCCAGTGCATTTCGCGCGTGTTGAGAACCTGTTCCTTGCCTACCACCGCGATGTTGTTTTCCGACTGGCAGGCGACGACGCAGGCGTTGCACCCGACGCAGGACGTCAAATCGATCGCCATCCCCCAGGCATAGCCTTCGTACTTGAAGGTTTCCGGGAACATCGTCAGGCCCTTGGGCGGAATCTCGCTTCTCTTCTGCGAGAAGTAAGGGTCCTGCCTGAACTCGTCGAGCGTACCGGCATGGACCGGCTCCCGGCCTTCCATGGCGAAGTGATGCTGCACCGCGGCGAGTTTGAATTTCCTGTCCAGCTTGCGCACCGTCGCGCCCTGGCCGAAATAAGGATTCGCGGCGGGCCGCAGCGGATACACATCGAAGCCGGCGCCATTTCCGGCGCGCCCCGAACGCGTGCGTCCGTAGCCAAGGCTCAAGCCGATCGAGCCGTCGGGCTGGCCCGGAATGCGCCAGATTGCGCCCCAGACCGTGTGGCCGTTGTAGTCGATCGCAACCTGATCTTCGTCGGTCACGCGCAAGTCGTCGGCCGTCTTCTGGCTCACGATCACCGCGTTATCCCACGTCAGGCGCGAAACCGGCCGCGGCAGTTCCTGCAGCCAGGCGTTATTCGAGTACCTTCCGTCGAGAAGGTAAGGGTCGCTGTGGAAGGAAATTTCGTAGCCTGAGGTACTTGTGCTCCCGGAACCGGTGGCCGGAACGAGTTTGGCGGCCGCGGCGACCGCTGCCGGAGCCGAGTCCTTCACGTACCCGTCATGCACCGAGTGCTTCCACCAGGTTTCGTAATCCGCGCCGGCGTGCTTCTCGCGCCAGTAGTCGCGAACCGCCTGATAGCTCGATTTCTCCGGGTTGTCGGTAAAGGCCGCGAGCAACTCGTGCGCCGACTTGCCTCCGTACAGCGGAGCAATGAGCGGCTGCATGATCGAGACCGTGCCGTCGTACGCCGGGGCGTCGCTCCAATGCTCGTAGGTGTGCGCCTGCGGAATATTCCACTGGCAGACTTCCGAAGTTTCGTCGATGTGTTCGCCCAGACGAACTCTGAGCTTCGCCATCTGGATCGCGCCCTTGAGGTTATACTCGGGCGGCGCGCTGTAGACCGGATTGCCGCCCAGAATCAGCAGCAGATCCACTTGCCCGGAATGCAGATCCTGCGTCAGCGATTGCAGGTCGGCCCATTGATCGGCGGGCTTCTGTTCGAGCGGCGGGGTGAGCATCACCGTCGCGCCGTTATTGCCCAGGACCTGATTGATGTAGTGGACGAGCGCGTGCACTTCCGGCGATTGATCGTCGCCCGCGATGACGATCGACTTGCCTTTGCTCGCCTGCAGATCTTTCACGAGCGCGGAATAGAACTTCGTGTTCGCCAACGCGCCGCTTGCGGCCCCGCCGCTTAAGGAAGATGCGAGAGAGCGGGCAAACCCGGCCACATCGGACGGTTTGATCGCCTGCCGGTGATCGGCCTTGCAACCGGTCGAAGTCGGCGTGGTTTCCACTGCGTAGAAGCGGCTTTGGGTCGTGTTCTGCGTGGGGTTTCCGCCGCGCAGGATGCGCTTCGAGACGAAATCGCGCGCATAGCGCACGCCACCCGGGCCGTTGCCCAGAAAATTGCTGTCGATCGAAAGAACAACCTCGGCCTGATCGAACTTGTAGACCGGATTCAGGAACTGCCCGAAAGCCATCTGGCTGCCCATCCGGCGGCCGTGCCCCGTGGGCTCCCATTGATACCACTTGGCGCCCGGATACAGCGCGAGCGCCGCCTGCATCTGCGAGTAGAGAGTCGGCGAAGTGACGGTTTCGGTGAGGATGCGAATGCCCGAGCCGTTTTTCGCTTTCTGCTTCGCCAGCACGTTGACAAAGGTCAGGAGGAAAGACGAATACGACCGGACTTCGTCGATGAAGTTGACGCTCTGCAGTAGATCCGGGTCGTAGAGACCGAGAATCGAAGCCTGCGTCGGAACGTCGGTCGAGCCGAGGCTTGCGGGATGTTCGGGGTTGCCCTCGACTTTCGTCGGCCGGAACTCGTGAGCCTCCACCAGAACCGGATTCGCGATCCCGCTCACCGGAAACGCAGTCGCGTAGAACAGCGGCTTGCCGGGAACCGCCTGTTCGGGCGCTTCCACGTATGGCAGAAGATATTCCGTCGGCTGTTTGGTGCAGGCGGAAAGGCCGGCGAGCGCCAGCGAGGCGCCCATGATCTTCAGGAAATTGCGGCGGCCTTCGTCGTCGATCCACTCCGAGGCCTGCCTTGGAAATTCGCGATGCAGGAATTCCTTGAAGCCCGCGACCGAAGTCAGTTCGTCCAGGCTGCGCCAGTAACCGGCGCCTTTCGCCTGCTCCAGCCGCGCCCGGATGGACGTCAGATTCAGGGACGCGCTGGAGTCTTCGTTAAGAGGTTGGCTGTTTTCAGTCATGCTATCTGTGACATGTCCAGCAGGTTTCGAGCTTCTGAACGTGATACTCCTGCACCAGCCGGGCGCCGAGCTCGGCCTGGGGTTCGGACGGTTCGTATCCCATTTTCGTGATCTGGTCTCTGGGTCGAAGGTACTTTTCGGGGTTCCGGTGGCAGTCGAGGCACCAGCGCATCTGAAGAGAGGGCTGCTGATACGTCAGCCCCATCTCGTCCACGCGCCCGTGGCAGGTTTCGCAGCCGACGCCCTTCCTGACGTGAATGCTGTGGTTGAAGTACACGTAGTCCGGAAGATCGTAGACCTTGGTCCAGCGAATGGATGCGTTGGTCCGGAAGCTCTCCCGCACCGGCTCCAGCGTCGGACTGCCGATCCAGATCTGCGAGTGGCAGTTCATGCACGTCTTGGTTGGAGGCAGCACCGCGAAGTCGGAATTTTCCACCGATGTGTGGCAGTAGCGGCAGTCGATACCCATGGAACCCACGTGGTGCGCATGGCTGAACGGGATTGGCTGTTCACGTGCATCTCCCATTCGCGTGGCATAAGTTGAATCCGCGATCAGTTCGAAAAGCGCTCCACCGGTACCCGCAAGCACCACCACCGCGAGGATGATGCTGACCCGTGACGCTGCATTCGCGCTCGATTTAAAGATCTGTGGCATTTAAGGTCTGGTGTCGAGGGTAAAAACGACCAAACCGATATTATCCTTCATCGGTTCCGTTTTCCCAACTCCGGCATGTGTAGTTGTTTGGCAACGTTCAAAACCCGTTTACGGCTCCACAGCAGACGTGGTTTTCGTCAGGTTTCTTCTCACAAAAAATGCACCTGGCGGAGCCGCATTCAGGACCGGCAAACCGGCTGAAGTTCAAGTCTACAATGGAGCATCATGCGACAGACTATTCGACCCGCGGGACGCTTGTCCGGCGTTGTGGTTTTGCCCGGCGATAAATCGATTTCACATCGGTACGCAATGCTTGCGGCGCTGGCCGAGGGCGCTTCGAAGATCTCGAATTACGCGACTGGCGCCGATTGCCATTCGACTCTGGGATGCGTACGCGCGCTGGGAATTGAGGTGGAAGAGCAGGGCACAACCGTGACGATCCACGGCCGCGGGCTGAATGGCTGGACTGCGCCCGCAAACGATCTGGACGCAGGCAATTCGGGATCGACGATACGAATGATTTCCGGTCTGCTGGCGGCGCAGCCGTTCGACAGCCGCATTTTCGGCGACGAATCCTTATCGCGGCGCCCGATGGGGCGCATCATGAAACCTCTGGAGCTGATGGGCGCGCGAATCGACGCACGGGAGGGACAGTTTCCTCCGCTCTCTATTCATGGAACGGAGCTGCACGCCATCGATTACACGCTGCCGGTTGCGAGCGCGCAGGTGAAGACGTGCGTTCTTTTCGGAGGACTGTTCGCCGCCGGCCAGACGATCGTCCGCGAGCCGATGCGCTCGCGCGATCACACGGAGATTGCGCTGCGTGAGTTCGGCGCGGATCTGCAGGTGAAGAAGAGAGTCATTACGCTCGAAGGACGGCCCCGGTTGACGGGGCGCGAACTCATCGTCCCGAGCGATTTATCGTCGGCGGCGTTCTTTCTGGTGGCCGGCCTGCTGATACCCGGGTCGCATCTGCTGATCGGGAATGTGGGCCTGAACCCAACTCGCTCGGCGCTGCTCGATTTCCTGCTTTCGATCGGGGCTCCGGTCAAGGTGCTGAAGATCGAAGCGGTGAATGGCGAACTGATCGGCGACATCGAAGTGCGGCACGCCCCCGTGCGTGGAGGCGTGATCGAGAAAGAGCTGGCGGCGGCCCTGATCGACGAAATCCCGGTGCTCGCCGTTCTCGGCGCCGCTTCGGAAGAAGGACTCATCATCCGCGACGCGCAGGAGCTTCGGATCAAGGAAACCGATCGCATTGCGACTGTCGCGGATAACTTCAAGCGCATGGGCATCGAGGTGGAAGTTACTCCCGATGGAATGAAAGTGCCGGGGAGACAAAAGTTCCGGGCGGCCGCGTTCGATTCGTTCGGCGATCACAGAATTGCGATGGCGTTTGCCGTTGCGTCGCTGCGAGGCGAAGGGGAATCGACGATCGAGAATGCGGACGCGGCTTCGGTGTCGTTCCCCGAGTTCTGGAATATCCTACACGGCATTGCCGACTGAACTGGTGCGCGCGGCGATGGCGTGTTGCCGAACGGGGTTACCGACGCGCATTTCCTTCCAGTTGTAATCGAACTCCCTGCCGCAGTCGAGACAGACAACATAGGTACCTTGCCGGCTTGATTCGGAAGATAGCTGAGTCCGTCGGGATGGCGTCAGAGGAAAGGTCGTTCTGTCGTGAGAACAACCGAAAAGCGAATTCAGCAGTGAATGGATCATAAACTCCCTTTGGTACGCTTACTTTGATTCAGTGGCGCGGCGCCCGGTTTCATAACAGCAGGTGTGGTACCAGGCCGGGAGAAAGCAGTACGGATTAGCACGTACTGAAGAAATCAGGATAGTTGCGCCGCGATTGCGCCGGCGATCTGACGGCCATGAAAGCGGCCGTTTTCGATAAAAATCTCATTTGTATGCATGCCTGCAACAATGACGCCCGCCAGAAACACTCCTTTGCGGTCGCTTTCGAGGGAATCGGAATCGGTGCGGGGTTTCTGCGTCGCAGGGTCCAGTACGATGCCGTTTGCATTAAGAAACGTTAAGTCAGGACTGTAACCGATCATGGCGAACACGAAGTCGTTCGGAACAAGGATGTTACCTTCGGGCGTCCGAATCTCGACACTGCCGGGGAGGATCTTAGTAACTGCGGAGTTGAAATACGCTTTCACTTCGCCGTTCCCGATACGGTTTTCAATATTCGGTTTGATCCAGTATTTCACGTGTTTATGAATCGCCGGACCGCGATGGACGAGCGTTACCCGCGCGCCCGTCCAATAGAGTTCCAGCGCCGCGATGGCCGCTGAATTCTTCGCTCCAACCACCAGAACGTCGTGATTGTAGTAAGGATGCGGTTCCTTGTAGTAGTGAATTACTTTGGGCAACTCCTCACCGGGCACGTTGAGAAGATTCGGAACGTCGTAGTAGCCCGTGGAGACGATTACTTTCTTCGCTTTGTAACAATTCCGGCGCCCGAAACGATCTGTCGCCGGAATGGTGAAGGCGCCGTCTTCCCCGTCAATCGATTCGACGCGCTCGTACTGATGGATATCGAGGTGGTAGTGCTCGGCGACCCGACGGTAATACTTCAGAGCTTCGGTGCGAGTGGGCTTCTCGTACATGCTGGTCATCGGGATGTCGCCGATCTCCAGCAGCTCCGGAGTGGTGAAGAACGTCATGTGCGTCGGGTAGTTGTAGAGCGAATTGACGAGGCAGCCCTTGTCGACGATCATGGCGTTCAGGCCGCGCCGCTTGAGTTCGATGCCGCAGGCGATGCCGGTGGGGCCGGCGCCGATTACGATGGCGTCGTATATCACAGCTTCGCCGCGACCTCGGCCGCGAGACTCTCCAGTGCGTGGGGCAGCGCCGCGGGGTCTTTGCCGCCGCCTTCGGCCATGTCGGGGCGTCCGCCGCCCTTGCCTCCCACCGCCTGGGCCAGCGTGCCGACGAGTTTGCCGGCCTGCAGGCGCTGCGTCAGGTCTTTCGTGACGGCGGCAACGATGGAGACGGCCCCGTCTTCAACGGACGCGAGCACGATGACCGCGGATTTCCATTTGTTGCGGAGCGCATCGGCCAGAGTGCGCATCTGCTGACGATCGAGGCCTTCAACCTGAGCGATCAGGTATTTGGCTTCGTTTTTCTCTTTCGCCTTCGACTCCAGATCGCGCACGGCGGATTGGGCGAGGCGCGTTTTCAGGTCATCGATCTGGCGCTCCTGTGTGCGCCTTTCGGCGAGGAGACGCTCGATATGATCCACCAGTTCCGGTTCGGCCACGCGCAGGACGCCCGCGATGCGATGAAGCGCTTCGCCGGACTCCTGGAAGCGGATGACGGCGCCTTCGCCGGTCATGGCCTCAATGCGCCGGACACCGGCGGAGATACTGCTTTCGGAAACGATCTTGAAGACGCCGATGTCGCCGGTGCGGGTGACGTGGGTGCCTCCGCACAGTTCCTTACTGAAGTCGGGGATGGAAACAACGCGGACCTGATCGCCGTATTTTTCTCCGAACAAAGCCATGGCGCCGGTGGAGAGGGCCTGATCGATGGGCATGACGTCGGTTGTGACCGGGGTGTTGCGGAGAATCTGCCCGTTGACGAGACGCTCCACTTCGAGGATTTCGGCGGGGTCGAGCGCGGCGTAATGGGTGAAATCGAAACGAAGCCGAGGTGGCTCGACAACGCTGCCGGCCTGTTTGACGTGGGGCCCGAGAACATGGCGCAGAGCGGCGTGGAGCAGGTGAGTCGCGGTGTGATTGCGCATGGTGGCCCAGCGCTCCGGACCTCCGACTTCGGCGCGCAGTTCATCGCCGATACGGAGCGGCGCTACGGTGCGGATCTTGTGGACAGTGAGGCCCGGGACGGCGGGCCGCGTGTCTTCCACAATGGCTGCGGTTTCGCCGGTGTGCGCGTTGTAAAGAGTGCCGCGATCCCCGATCTGACCGCCGGTTTCGGCGTAGAAGGGCGTTTGATCGAGGACGATTTCGCCGTGGGCGCCGGCGGGGAGGCTGTCGACGATCTCCTGATCGACCAGCAGGGCTTTCACGGTGGAAACGGCATCGAGCCGGTCGTAACCCAGAAAGCGCGTGCGGCCTTTTTCGAGCAGTTGCCGGTAGGCCGGGGCGATTGAGCCTTTTTCTCCGCCCTTCCAACTGGCGCGGGCGCGTTCGCGCTGGAGGCGCATCTCGGCTTCGAAGCCAATGCGGTCGATATCGACGCCGCGCTCGCGCGCGATGTCTTCCTGCTCGTCGAGAGCAAGACCGAAGGTGTCGTAGAGCTTGAAGGAGACGGCGCCGGGGACCGTTCCATTACTGAGCCGGGCGATTTCGTCGCTGAATACCTTTTCCGCCACGAGGAAGGTGGTGGCGTAGCGGTGCTCCTCATCCTTCACGACGCGCGCGACGCGCTGGACGGATTCCATGAGTTCCGGGTAGGCGGGGCGCATCAGTTCGGCGACGAAACCGGTGAGTTCGTAAAGATACGGGTCCTGCCTGCCAATCAGGCGGGCGTTGCGCATGGCGCGGCGCATGATTTTGCGCAGCACGTAGCCGCGGCCGTCGTTCGAGGGCAGCACGCCATCGTGAATCAGGAAGGCGGTGGCGCGGGCGTGATCGGCATTGATGCGGAGGGCGGTGTCCGCTTTGGGGTCGGCGCCGTATTCGACGCCGCAGAGTTCGCCGGCGCGTTCGACGATGGGCAGCAGCAGGTCGCAATCGTAGTTCGAAAGCTTGCCCTGCAGGATGGCGGCGAGGCGTTCGAGGCCCATGCCGGTATCGATCGACGGGCGGGGCAGGGGCGTCATGGCGCCCGATGCGTCGCGATTGTACTGCATGAAGACCAGGTTCCAGATTTCGACGAAGCGCCCGCCTCCGTCGAGGGGAAACTGTTCGTGCTCGCGGCCGGGCTCGGCGGCTTCGGGGCCGAGATCGTAGTGAATTTCAGAGCAGGGTCCGCAGGGGCCGGTATCGCCCATCTGCCAGAAGTTGTCTTTTTCGTCGAGGCGGAAGATGCGGTCTTTGGGGACGCCGGCGATCTGTTGCCAGAGGCGCTCGGCTTCGTCGTCTTCGCGGAAGACGGTGATGTAGAGCTTGTCTTCGGGGAGACCGTAATCCCTGGTGATGAGGTCCCAGGCGAACTCGATGGCTTCGGCTTTGAAGTAGTCGCCGAAGGAGAAGTTGCCGAGCATTTCGAAGAAAGTGTGATGGCGGCGGGTGTAGCCGACGTTTTCGAGATCGTTGTGCTTGCCGCCCGCGCGGACGCACTTCTGGGAGGTGGCGGCGCGGGTGTAATCGCGTTTTTCGAGCCCCTGGAAGACCTCCTTGAACTGATTCATGCCCGCGTTGGTGAAGAGCAGGGTGGGATCGCTGGCCGGCAGGAGGGAGCCGCTGCGGACGATGCGGTGCCCGCGGGCGTGGAAGAAGTCGAGAAAGCGCTGACGGATATCGTTGCCGGTCACAGGGGTCCTTTTTAACGGGTGGATAGTTCAATTATATGAGCCGGTCCCCGCGGGTGCGGTAACGGCGGGGTGTTCGGGGAAGGGGGTTGCGGGCGCGGGCAGCGCGGATTCGGCGCCGGAG